>Ga0222421_100108_pt1 | contig 87380 bp, 94 predicted proteins | sample 3A1ome_2_FD_182473 | JGI IMG/M metagenome (GOLD analysis project Ga0222421, IMG submission 182473) | Enriched microbial communities from leaf-cutter ant dump, University of Wisconsin, Madison, United States - 3A150A (version 2) | ecosystem: Environmental > Terrestrial > Nest > Insects nest > Nest... | reverse complement strand
CTCTGGCCAGTTCCGAAGAACCGTCGCTCACTCAAAATACTGACAGGTTCGTTCTTGCGAACTTACCTATATTTCTTTGCGAGCATTTAATGTTTTAAGTCATCCGACAATCCCGAAGAATCGCCGGCGCGCTACCATCAAACGCCCACACTTATCGGCTGTTAATTTTTTAAAGAACCCGAACTTCCGCCCTTCTTCCTGCCGAAGAGCACTGCCGTCAAATCGTTTTGTTTGTCAGCAGCAGAGAAACGAGATTATGCGGTACTTTCTGAAACCCGTCAACTGCTTTTTTACAGATCAGTGACAAATTCCAATCCTTCCAATACCGCCAACTTCCCACTCCCCTTCCTTCTCCATCCACCAAAAACCATCCCTTCAGACAGCCCCTCGCAAACGGGACGCGAACTATATCAAACGTGACGGAAAAATGGCAAGCGTCTGGGCGGGAAAATATGCATGATTTTCCGCAACGGATGGTTCTCCTCGCGACACGTTCTGGCAGATTTTTTGCTTGGGCATTTCGTTTATACTTTCCCGATGACTTTTCCGAACCCAAAAAATCGTACCGGACCGGCTTCCGGACGTGCGCAGCGCGCGATCGAACTGGCGCGCACGACGCTGCAGATCGAGGCCGATGCCTTGCTGGCCCTGAAGGCCCGCTTGCCGGATGGCGGCGGCACGCCCTTTGCACGCGCCGTCAAATTGTTGCTGTCGGGCCGCGGCCGGGTAGTGGTTTCGGGCATCGGAAAGTCCGGCCACGTCGCCCGCAAGATCGCCGCCACGCTGGCTTCCACCGGCACCCCGGCGCTGTTCGTCCATGCCGCCGAAGCGTCGCACGGCGATCTTGGCATGATCACCGAAAGCGACGTGCTGATCGCCATTTCCTATTCCGGCGAGGCGGCGGAACTGCTGGCGATCGTACCGATCATCAAGCGCATGGGCGCCGGCCTGATCGCCATGACCGGCAACGACGACTCCAGCCTGGCGTTGCTGGCCGACGTGCATTTGAACGTGCATGTCGACAAGGAGGCCTGCCCGCTGAATCTGGCGCCGACCGCCAGCACCACCGCCACGCTGGCGCTGGGCGATGCGCTGGCCGTCGCACTGCTGGATGCGCGCGGCTTCGGCGCCGAGGACTTCGCCCGCTCGCACCCGGGCGGCGCGCTTGGCCGCCGCCTGTTGACGCATGTGCGCGACGTGATGCGGCAGGGCGATGCAGTGCCGATGGTACGTGCCGACGTGTCGCTGTCTGCCGCGCTGGTCGAAGTCTCACGCAAGGGGATGGGGATGACTGCGGTGGTCGATGACGATGGCCGGGCCGTCGGCGTCTTCACCGACGGCGATCTGCGGCGCCTGCTCGAACACGTACAGGATTTCACCCGGCTGACCATCGCCGAGGTGATGCATACGCATCCACGCACGATAGGCGCCGACCAGCTGGCGGTGGATGCGGTGCGCCTGATGGAGGAGTTCCGTATCAACCAGCTGCTGGTGGCGGACGCCGGCGGCAAGCTGGTCGGAGCACTGCATATCCACGACCTGACGCGGGCCAAGGTCATCTGATGACGAACACCAGCAATCCGGCGGCGGTAGCCGCGCGCGCGGCCGGCGTCCGGCTGATGATCTTCGACGTCGATGGCGTCCTGACCGACGGTCGCCTGCATTACGGCCCGGACGGCGAATGCCTGAAGGTGTTCAATGTCCTCGACGGCCAAGGGATCAAACTGTTGCAGCAATCCGGCGTTGCCACCGCGATCATCAGCGCGCGCCAGTCGCCGGTGCTGGCACGGCGTACAGCCGATCTCGGAATCGCCCACCTGCAGCAAGGTGTCCACGACAAGCGCGCGGCATTCGCACAGTTGCTGGACAAGACCGGATTGACGGCGGAACAGTGCGGCTTCATCGGCGATGACGTGATCGACCTGCCGATCCTTGTGCGCGCGGGATTTTCCGCCAGCGTGCCGAACGGGCACGCTGAAGTACGGCAACGTGTGCATTACGTGACGCAGGCGGCAGGCGGCCAGGGCGCAGCGCGCGAAGTATGCGACCTGATCCTGCGCGCGCAAGACAAGTATGATGCGGCGCTGGCCGCCTTCCTGGCATGAGCGATCCGAAAGCGAACCGGTTCCGGATGCCGTTGCTGGTGGCGCTGGCGGCCGGCATGGCGCTCGGCAGCTTCTGGCTGCTGGAAGTGTCACGCCGGGCAGCCGAGACCGCTGCCCCCGGTGCCGTGCGCAGCGCGCCCGACTATTACGTCGATCATTTCACGTTTACCCGGATGTCGGAAAGCGGCCAGCCGCTCTACCGGATTTCGGGAGACAAGCTGATCCATTATCCGCTCGATGACTCGTCGGAAATCACCCATCCGCTGCTGCACCGGCTCGACAAGGACAAGCCGCCGATGACGATTTACGCCGACCGGGCGCGGATCGAGGACGACAATTCGAAGATTCACATGTACGGCAACGTCAACGTCGACCGTCCGGCAACGCCGATGGCGAAATATTTCCATCTGCAATCCGAATACCTGCTGGTGCTGCCGGACGAAGACGTGGCGCAGACCGACCGGCCGGTTCGCCTGATACTGGACAAGTCGACCTTGAACGGTGTCGGCATGTACGCCAACAATGCCACACGCGAATTCCGGCTGGATCAGCGGGTGCAGGGAACCTATCCGCCGCGCACGCGCTGAATGCGCTGGCCGGCGCCTGTTGCACCTCAATGGCCGCCCTATGCTTTTCTAAATGGAACATTCGATGACACGATTCTTATTGCTCGGACTGCTGGTGCTGAATCTGGCGGTGATCGGCAGCGCGCACGCCGAGAAGGCCGATTCCGAAAAACCGACCAACGTCGAAGCCGATCAGATGGATTACGACGATGTCCGGCAGATCAACACCTTCACCGGCCAGGTCCTGCTGACACGCGGCACGCTGACCATGAAGGCCGGCAAGATGGTGGTGACCACCGATCCGGCTGGCTACCAGTCGGCGACGCTGTACGCGGCGCCGGGCCAACTGGCAACCTTCCGCCAGAAACGCGATGGCGGTCCCGACCTGTGGGTCGAAGGCGAAGCGGAACGGATGGAATACGACGGCAAGACCGAAATCGTCAAGCTCTTTGCCCGGGCGCACGTCCGGCGTCTGGAAGGCACCAGGGTGACCGACGAGGTTTCCGGAGAATTCATTTCCTACGACAGCCGCGCCGAATTCTATTCGGTCAACAACACCACCAGTGGCGCCAGCAAGCCGGGCGCCGGCCGCATCAAGGCGGTGATTCAGCCGCGCAACGACGGCAAGGCGGAATGACATGGCCGACAACACCCTGATCGTTCGCGGCCTGCAAAAAAGCTACGGCCCGCGCCAGGTCGTCAGCGATGTGTCGCTGGAAGTCGGATGCGGCGAAATCGTCGGCCTGCTGGGCCCGAACGGCGCCGGCAAGACCACGTCCTTCTACATGATCGTCGGGCTGGTGCCACTCGATGCCGGCGAAATCCGCCTGAACGGCGTCGGCATCTCGCACCTTCCGATTCATCGGCGCGCCACGCTGGGCCTGTCCTATCTGCCGCAGGAAGCGTCGGTGTTCCGCAAGCTGAGCGTCGAGGACAACATTCGCGCGGTACTCGAATTGCAGCGGGAAGACGGTCGGCCGCTGCCCAAGCAGGAAATCGATGCGCGCCTGGACAGCCTGCTGGCCGAACTGCAAATCGAAAAGCTGCGCGAGAGCCAGGCGTTGTCGCTGTCGGGCGGCGAACGGCGGCGCGTCGAGATCGCGCGCGCGCTCGCCACCAATCCGCGCTTCGTGCTGCTGGATGAGCCGTTCGCCGGCATCGATCCGATCGCCGTGATCGAAATCCAGCGTATCGTGCGCTTTCTGAAGGAACGCGGCATCGGCGTGCTGATCACCGACCACAACGTGCGCGAGACGCTCGGCATCTGCGATCGTGCCTACATCATCAACCAGGGTGCGGTGCTGGCCAACGGCAGTCCCGAGGAAATCATCGCCGACGAATCGGTGCGGCGCGTCTATCTCGGCGAACACTTCCGCATGTAGGAGGTGGGCGCCCGCGCATGAAACAAACCCTGCAACTCCGTACTTCCCAGCATCTGGCGCTGACGCCGCAGCTGCAGCAATCGATCCGCCTGCTGCAGCTGTCGACCCTGGAATTGCACCAGGAGCTGGAACAAATCCTGACCGAGAACCCGCTGCTGGAGCGCGTCGATGATCCGCTCGACCACTCGGTACGCTTGCTGGCCGACGGCGCGCTGATGGCCGGCGCGCCGGCCTCCAGCGCCACCGCCAACGATGTCCCGGCCACCTCCCCTGCCGATGCAGGGCCAGCTGCCGGCGAAGCCGACGAGCCGGCCGGCGAAGCGCCAGCGGCCGAAAGCGAATGGAGCTTCGACGACGCCCCGCGCACCTCGAAAGCACCGGAAGACGACGATGGCCGTCCGCAGTTGCAGGCGCAGCACACCAGCCTGCGCGAGCACCTGCTGCAACAGGCCCAGCTGAGCGTGTACGCCGCGCGCGACCGCGCGCTGCTGGAACTGGTGATCGAGGCGCTGGACGACAACGGCTATCTGGAAGAATCGCTGGCCGACATCCATGCGCGCCTGCCGGCGGAACTGGGCATCGAGCTGGAAGAATTGACGGTCGCGCTGAAGATGCTGCAGAGCTTCGACCCGCCCGGCGTCGGCGCGGCCGATGCCGCCGAATGCCTGGCGCTGCAAATCCGCCGTCTGCCGCAAGTGCCGCTGGTGACGCGGCGGCTGGCGCTGCGGATCGTCGAAGCGCATCTGCCGCTGTTCGCCCAACGCGATTTCAACAAGCTGAAGAAGGCGCTGGACTGCGACGACGAGGATCTGCGCGAAGCCCAGGCGGTGATCCGCCGCTGCAATCCGTATCCTGGCTCGCCGTTCGCCGCCGACACTTCGGACTACGTGGTGCCGGACGTGATCGTCAAGCAGACCAGCGCCGGCTGGCAGGTACTGCTGAATCAGAACGTGATCCCGCGGCTGCGTGTGCATTCGCTGTACGCCAGCATCCTGAAGCAGCACAAGGGCGAGGCATCGCTCGGCGCGCAGCTGCAGGAAGCCCGCTGGCTGATCAAGAACATGCGTCAGCGCTTCGACACGATCCTGCGCGTCTCGCAGGCAATTGTCGATCGGCAAAGGAATTTTTTCTCGCACGGCGCGGTCGCGATGCGCCCCCTTGTCTTGCGCGAAATAGCTGATACACTGGGTTTACACGAGAGCACAATCTCTCGCGTCACCACCCAGAAATTCATGCTAACCCCGCATGGGATGTTCGAATTGAAATACTTTTTCGGCAGCCATGTCGCTACCGAGGCCGGGGGTGAAGCATCCTCCACCGCGATTCGAGCACTCATCAAGCAATTGATAGGAGCGGAAGATCCGAAAAATCCATTCTCTGACAGCAAGTTAGCGGAGATGCTGGGAGAACAGGGTATGGTGGTCGCGCGCCGCACGGTCGCCAAATATCGCGAAGCCCTGAAAATCCCCCCGGTAAATCTGCGCAAGGCCTGGTAGTTTTGTTGGTAGCAAGTTGTATTGCAGTTTGTGCGTTGCTGTGTTCCGGCCCCGAAGCCAGTGCAATTCGGATGCGGATACGCCGCGAACCGCCAGCGACACCAACCATAGGAGCGCTGTATGAATCTCACCATCAGTGGACGCCACATCGAACTGACCCCCGCCATTCACGCCTACGTGCAAAGCAAGCTCGAACGCATCAAGCGCCATTTCGATCATGTGATCGACATCGCCGTCATTCTCACGGTTGACCGGATTTCCGAAAAAGAAAAAAGCCAGAAGGCGGAAGTGAATCTGCGCGTGCGCGGCAAGGATTTGCACGTCGAAAGCATCGCCCACGATCTGTACGCGGCGATCGACCTGCTGATCGACAAGCTGGACCGCCAGGTTCTGAAATACAAGGCCAAACTGCAAGATCACCAGCACAGCGCCATCAAGCATCTGCCGGAACCGCCGGCGCTCGCCTGAACTTCCTGCCGCAACATCATCACGAGGGCGCATCTGGCGCCCTTTTCAATTTCTGTTGCTATCATCGCGCGGTTTCTTCATCACTCCCCGATCCTGACGACATGAGCGAATTCATCCAGACCCGCATCCACCACCACACCGCCTTCCTGACGCTGGACCGCCCGCGCGCACTCAATTCGCTGTCGCTCGACATGGTGCGGGCAATCACGCAGGCACTGCTGGCCTGGCGCGACGATCCGGCAGTGCGGGCAGTGGTGGTGCGCGGCGGCAGCGAAAAGGCGTTCTGCGCCGGCGGCGACATCCGGTTCTTCCACGACGCCGGCCTGGCGACGCCGCGCGGCGGCAGCGCGCTGCTGGAAGATTTCTTCACCGAGGAATACGCGCTGAACCACCTGATCCACCACTACCCGAAACCGTACATCGCGCTGATGGACGGCATCGTGATGGGCGGCGGCATGGGCGTGGCGCAGGCCGGTCCGTCCTGCCGTCTGCGCATCGTCACCGAGCGCACAAAAATGGCGATGCCGGAAGTGAACATCGGCCTGTTCCCGGATGTCGGCGGCGGCTTTTTCCTGTCGCGCGCGCCGGGCGAACTGGGCACCTATCTCGGCGTCACCGGAGAAACCATCGGCGCTGCCGATGCGCTGTACGCGCAGCTGGCCGACCTGTTCGTGCCAGGCGAGCACATGCCGGCACTGGTCGAACTGCTGGAATCCGCGCCCGATGCCGACCTGCGCGATGCGGTACGACGGTTCGCGATGCCGTTCCAGGCCGGCGCCGGCATCGGCGATTGTCGGCTGGCGCACCAGCGCGCGGCGATCGACCGCCACTTCGCCGGCGCCAGCGTGGCGGCGATCAGCGCCTCGCTGGCGGCCGACGACAGCGCATTCGCGCAGCAGACGCTGGCGCTGATGCGGAAACGCTCGCCGCTGATGATGTGCGTGACGCTGGCACAACTGCGGCGCGCCGCCGGTCTGTCGGTGGCCGATTGCCTGCGGCTGGAGCGGACGATGGTGCGGCGCTGCTTCGAACACGGCGAAGTGCTGGAAGGCGTGCGCGCGCTGGTGGTCGACAAGGACAATGCGCCGCGCTGGCAGCCGGCGGCGCTGGAACAAGTCACGCCGGAGATGGTGGAGCGCTTCTTCGCACCGGCGTGGCCCGACAACGCCCACCCGTTACACACACTGGGCTAATTCAAAAACAGGGGAGTATAAGGTTTTTTCGCAGGCGTGGCGCCCGTGACAGGGGCACGCCTTGGGGAGTATATCTTGCGCAGCGCCTGAGGCACGGATACTCCGTGGTCCCCGGCGATCAAATCTCGTCCACCATGAACAGCCGCCGATGCTCGCGCATCGCGTAGCGGTCGGTCATGCCGGCGATGTAGTCGGCCACCTGACGCGCCTGCCGCTGCTGCCGATCGGCACCGGCGGCCACCTGGTAGTCGGGCGGCAGCAGCGATGGCTCGTCGAGGAAAGCCTGGAACAATTCGGTGACGATGCGGCGCGCCTTGCTGGTCATGCGATTGACCAGATAATGCCGATACAGGTTCTGCCGCAGGAAGCGTTTCAACTGCGCCGCTTCCTCGCTCATCGACGTGGAAAAGGCGATCAGCGGCGGCGCCGCGCGCACGTCGTCGATGCTGTCCGGCCGCGCCTGCGCGATGCGCGCGCGCGAGGTATCGATCAGATCCAGAATCAGCGCGTTGATCATGCGCCGCACCGTCTCGTTGATCGCGCGCCGGCCGCCAATGCCGGGGAACGCCGCCTCCGCCTCGCGCCGGTGACGGGCGTAGAAATCGACCTCGTCCAGCTGCTCGACCGTCAGCAATCCCGAGCGCAGGCCGTCGTCGATGTCGTGATTGTTGTAGGCGATCTCGTCGGCCAGATTGGCCAGTTGCGCTTCCAGCGACGGCTGGGTCTTGTCCAGAAAGCGGCGGCCGATGTCGCCCAGGCGCGCGGCATTGGCGGGCGCACAGTGCTTCAGGATGCCCTCGCGCGTCTCGAAAGTCAGGTTCAGGCCGTCGAAGGCGCCATAGCGCTGCTCCAGCGCATCGACCACGCGCAGGCTTTGCAGGTTGTGCTCGAAACCGCCGAACTCCTTCATGCAGGTATTCAGCGCATCCTGCCCGGCGTGGCCGAACGGCGTGTGGCCGAGATCGTGCGCCAGCGAAATCGCTTCCACCAGGTCTTCGTTCAGCCGCAGGTTGCGGGCGATCGAACGGGCGATCTGCGCCACCTCGATGCTGTGCGTCAGCCGCGTGCGGAACAGATCGCCTTCATGATTGACGAACACCTGGGTCTTGTATTCGAGCCGGCGGAACGCGGCCGAATGGATGATGCGATCACGGTCGCGCTGGAATTCGCTGCGTGTGGCCGGCGCCGGCTCGGCGAAGCGGCGGCCGCGCGATGTGGCCGAATCGGCGGCGTACGGCGCGAGCGGAGCCGGCGCGTCCATCGTCAGGCGATCGCCGCCGCCAGCGTCGCCAGCAACACCTCGCGCGGCACGCTTTCGATTCGTGAGGCGCCCAGCGGCTTCAATAGAATGAAGCGGATTTCACCGCCTTCGTTCTTCTTGTCGACCTGCATCAGCTGCAGCCAGCGCTCGACGCCCAGATCGGGCGCGGCAACCGGCAGGCCGGCGGCGCCCACCAGCGCGGTAATGCGCTGCTGCGCGGCGGCATCGATGTAGCCGAGCCGGCGCGACAGATCGGCCGCCATCACCATGCCGCAGCCGACCGCTTCGCCGTGCAGCCATTGGCCGTAGCCGAGCCCGGATTCGATCGCGTGGCCGAAGGTGTGGCCGAAGTTCAGGATCGCCCGCAAGCCGCCTTCGCGCTCGTCCTGGCGCACCACTTCGGCCTTGATCTCGCAGGAACGGCGGATCGCGTAAGCCAGCGCGTCGGCGTCGCGCGCCACCAGCTCGCCGATGTGCGCCTCGATCCAGTCGAAGAATCCGGCATCGGCGATCGCCCCATGCTTGATCACTTCCGCCAGCCCGGCCGCCAGTTCCCGCGCCGGCAAGGTGTTCAGCGTGGCGGTATCGGCCAGCACCGCGCGCGGCTGGTAGAACGCGCCGATCATGTTCTTGCCGAGCGGATGATTGATGCCGGTCTTGCCGCCGACCGAGGAATCGACCTGCGCCAGCAGCGTGGTCGGAATCTGCACGAACGGCACGCCGCGCATGTAGGACGCGGCGGCGAAGCCGGTCAAGTCGCCGATCACGCCGCCGCCGAGCGCGATCAGCGTGGTCTTGCGGTCGCACTGCTGGGCCAGCAGCGCATCAAAGACGCGCATCAGGCTGGCCCAGTTCTTTTCTTCCTCGCCATCGTCCAGCACGATCGGCGTCACCTGCTTGCCGGCCGCCGTCAGCGCCTGCGTCACCCGTTCCAGATACAGCGGCGCGATGGTGGTATTGGTGACGATCGCCGCGCGCTGCCCGGCCACCTGCGCCGCCAGCCGCTCGCCATCGTCCAGCAGATGCTGGCCGATCACGATCGGATAACTGCGCTCGCCCAAATCGACTTCCAGCACCAGCGGCGCCGCCTGCTGGCCGGCGCCTGCCGGATTTTCCCCGCCCGGACCGGAACGGCCATCGGCGGACGGCGCCGCCTCCAGATTCAGCTGGGACAGAATCGTCTGCACCAGAAATTGCAGATTCGGCCGGCCGGTTTCGATCACCAGATCGGCGACTTCCTGATAGTAGGGTTCGCGCTCACGCGCCAGTTCCTCAATGCGCGCGCGCGGATCGGCGGTCTGCAGCAGCGGCCGGTTACGGTCGCGGCTGGTGCGCTGCAGGATGCTGTTGACGCTGGCACGCAGATAGATGACGGTGCCGCGCTCCTTCAGCAAGGCGCGGTTTTCCGCACGCAGCACGGCGCCACCACCGGTGGCCAGCACGATTCCGTCCCTGGCGGACAACTCGCGGATCACTTCCGACTCGCGCTGGCGGAAGCTCTCCTCACCCTCGATCTCGAAAATCCACGGAATCGACGCCCCGGTGCGGGCCTCGATCTCATGATCGGAATCGACGAAGCGGCGGTTCAGTTTCTTGGCCAGCGCGCGGCCGACGGTGGTTTTGCCGGCGCCCATCAGGCCGACCAGAAATATATTTCCCGACAAAGTACTCAATCTTGAACAGATTTAAAAAATTCTCCCGTGAGCGGATCACTTTATCTCAATTTGGCCATTGACGATCTTCGGAGTAAGGAAAACCAGCAGTTCGGTCTTATTGCTGATTCGCGTCTTGTTTTTGAACAAGTTTCCTAACACCGGAATGTCTCCGAGCAAAGGGACCTGAGTCACGCCATCGCGATCTTCTTGTGTGTAAATGCCACCGAGAACCACCGTACCGCCATTCTCCACCTGCACGTTCGTCTTCACGTGCTTGGTGTTGATGGCAAGTCCTCCAGGCGTGTCCTGACCACGACTGTCTTTACTGACATCCACGGAAAGAATGACATTTCCGTCCGGCGTAATTTGCGGGGTCACTTCGAGCTTCAGGTTCGCCTTTTTGAATTGAACCGCAGTCGCCCCGCTGCTGGTCGCCTGCTGATAAGGAAGTTCCTCGCCTTGCTCAATCAAGGCCAGTTCCCTGTCGGCGGTGACCACCCGCGGACTGGAAATAATTTTCCCTTTGCCATCGGCCTCCAGGGCGGACAATTCCAGACCGATGAAACTCGTTGCTGCGGCATTGAACAAGGTCAGTGCGAGCGAGCCTGGAGAACTGCTATTCAAGCCGGCAGCCGGCAAATTGACTGCGGAAGTATCCATATAGGCAGGCCCCGGGAACGGTCCTCCCTGTGGTTGATCCGTGGGTCGAGTCAACTGGCCACCTATGCCATAGGTGCCGCCGTCAACCCGGCCGGTACGACCAAATGAGAGCTTGGCGCCCAGATTACGACTGAAGCTGTCGTCGGCTTCTACCAGACGGGCTTCGATCAGAACCTGGCGCGATGCAATATCCGTTCTCTCTATCAGCTTGCGAATGTCCTCCAGCTTGGAGGCAATATCGGTGACGAACAGCTGGTTGGTGCGCGGATCGATCACCGCGCTACCGCGCTTGGACAAAATGCGGTTCTTCGAATCACCCGAACCGTCCAGACCGAACACCTGCTTGAACGCATCAACCTTCTGGTAGTTCAGCTGGAAGATCTCGGTCTTCAGCGGCTCCAGCTGGGAAATCTGCATCCGCTGTTCCAGCTCCAGCTTTTCCTTGGTCAACAGCTCGTCCTTCGGCGCGATCCACAGCACGCTGCCGTTCTTGCGCATGTCCAGTCCCTTGGCCTGCAGCACGATGTCGAGCGCCTGATCCCAGGGCACGTCCTTCAGGCGCAACGTCAGATTGCCGTTGACGGTGTCGCTGGTGATGATGTTCAGGCCGGTGAAGTCGGCGATGACCTGCAGCACGGCGCGCACCTCGACGTTCTGGAAATTCAGCGACAGCTTTTCGCCGCGATAGCCCTGCGTGCCCTGGGTCAGCTTGTTCGGGTCTTCGGTGATCGGCTTGACCTCGATGACCAGTTGGGCATCGCTCTGGTAGGCGCTGTGTTCCCACAGCCCCTTGGGCTCGATCACCATATGCACATTGTCGCCCTGCTGGGTGGTGGTGATGGTGCGCACCGGCGTGCCGAAATCACCGACATCCATGCGCCGCCGCAACACGTCCGGCAGCGTGGTCTTCAGCAGATCGACCACGATGCGCTGCCCCTGCTGGCGCACGTCGGCGCCGACCTGGTTGTCCGGCAGATCGATCACCACGCGCCCCTCGCCGGCGCTGCCGCGGCGGAAATCGATGTCGCGAATCGCCACCGATTCGTTCGCTGGCACCGGCGCGGCGGCCGCTGCCGGCAGGCCCGAGGCATTGACCGCGCGCGCGACGGCGCCGGTACCATCGATGGTGACGATCACCGCATTGCCGTCGATCGCGGTGGCGTAGCTGAGCGGCCGGTTCAGGTTGAACACCAGCCGCGAGCGATTGCCGGCCTGCACCACGTTGACATTGCGCACGTCGCCCATGCCGATGTCCTGGGCCGACTTGCCGGTGGCATTGCCGGTGTCGGCAAAGTCCAGCGCGATGCGGGCCGGGTTGGTGATGGCAAAACCCAGCGGTGCCTTGGCGACCGGATTTTTCATCGCTACCCGCACGATGACGCTGGCGCCTTGCTGATGGGCAGTGACCGATTCGATCGCGTTTTCCTGCGCCTGCGCGAGGCTGCAAACGCCGACCGCGCAAAACAGGAGGATCTGCCGCAGGATGCTGCGCACGCCCGCTCCGACAGTGGATTTCGGATACTTGATTGCCATCATTTGGTGGTCTCCTGCAACTCTAACTTGGCGGGGCGTTCTATCCATTCGCCGGATGCGTCCTGGACTCTTTCGTTCAGCTCGACCGCGGATTCGGTGATCCGCGTGATCACGCCGAAATTCTGTCCGACATAATTGCCGACCCGCGCCCGCAGCACACTCTTGTCAACCTGCAGCAGCGCATAGTGCTGGCCGCCGCGCTCCAGCGAACCGACCATGTGCAGCGCATCGAGCGGGTAGCTTTCCAGCGGTTCGCGGCGCCGCTCGAAATCCGGTTTCAGACCTTTGCCGGCGGTGGATTCCTGCTTGGCCAAAGCGGCGGTGAGCTTCTGCTGGTTGTACGGATCGATCTGGCCGGCGCTGTCGTAGGTGAACGGCGTGAAGGTTTTCGGCGCCGCCAGTTTCGGGGTGACGACCCGGGTTTGCTGACGCACCTCGCCCATCCATTGCCGGACTTCCGGCACACCATCGTCACCGCAACCGGCCAGGGTCAGCAACATCAGGCCGGCCGGCAGCAGCGTCGCGTGAAAGCGCTTCATTTCTTGCCTCCCCGTTTCTTCGCCGGCCCGGCCGCCTTGCGCTGCGCCGCCACTTCTTCCAGATCGAGATAGCGGAAGGTCTTGGCGACCGCCTCCAGCGACAGCACACCGTCCTTGCCGGTCGCCAGGTTCATTTCGTTCAGCGTGACGATGCGCGGCAAGTTGGCGATGTCGCTGGTAAAGGCGCCGATGTCATGGTAGCTGCCGGTGACGCGGATGTTGATCGGCAGCTCGGCATAGTAGTTGCGCACCACCACCTGGCCCGGCTTGAACAACTCGAACTGCAGGCCACGGCCAAGGCCGGCCTGATTGATGTCGGACAGCAGCGCATCCATCTCGGCCTTGTTCGGCAGCTGCTTTTCCAGCGTCGCGACATATTCGCCGACCTTCGCCTTCTGCTTGCGCAAACCGTCCAGATTGACCGCCTGCTGTACCTTGCTCTTGTAGGCGTCCTTCAGCTTGACTTCTTCCTGGGCGCCGAAATCGAGGGTTTCGAGCTGATCGCTCCAGTACAGAAACCAGCCGAGGAACAGCACCACGGCAAACGCGGCGACGCCGCACAACAGGCGCGGCACCACCGGCCACTGGCCCGGATGGCGGCCTTCCAGGCCGCGAAACTGGGTCGCGATCGAGTCGCCCAGATTTTTCAGATCTGTCATGACGCGTCTCTCATCTCAGGATTTTTTCTTGGCCGGTGCGGCGGCGGGCGCGGCAGCTTCCCCGGCGCCATCCTGATCGCGCGGGCGCTTGATGCCGACGGTGACGGTGAAGGTATAGACCTTGTGGCCGCTCTTGCCCGGGCCGAGCGTATCGGAGCGGATTTCGATCAGGTCCGGCCGCTCCAGCCACGGCGAATTGTTGCTGAAATTACGCAGCAGTTCGGACACGCGCTCGTTCGACTGGGCGGTACCGACGATGCTGATGCGCTGGCCGCTCTGCTTGAACGAGCGCAGGAAGACGCCCTCCGGTACCTGCTTGACCAGTTCGTCCATCAGATAGACCGGCTGGTTGCGGTCGGCCTGCAGATCCTCGACCGCCTGCTGGCGCGCCTTCAGTGCCTCGATTTCCTGCTTGAGGGTGGCGATTTCCTTGATCTGCTCGTCCAGCTTGGCGTTTTCCGCCTTGATGAAGTTGTTGCGTTCGTTCTGCGACGAAATGCGGTTGCCGATGAAACCGCCGACCAGCAGTACCACCAGACCGCCCAATATCGCCGACAGCAGCAGCATCGAAAAGAACGCCTGCTTGCGCTGCCTGCGCTTTTCCTCGCGATGCGGCAGCAGGTTGATCTTGATCATCGGTCGAACCTCCGCATCGCCAGGCCGCAAGCGACCAGGTAGGCCGGCGCTTCGCTGCGCAACTGCTTTTCACGCACGCCGGAAGCCAGCTGCATGCCCTTGAACGGGCTGACCACCGAGGTCGAGATCTTGCTGCGCTCGGCGATGATCTCGACCAGACCGGGAATGATCGCGCAGCCGCCGGCCAGGAAAATCTGGTCGATCTTGGTGTAGGGCGTGGAAGTGAAGAAAAACTGGATCGCGCGCGTGATTTCCAGCGCCGCGCTGTCCAGGAACGGCGCCAGCAGCTCCTGCCGGTAGCCGTCCGGCAGATCGCCGGCGCGCTTCTTGGCGTCGGCTTCCTCGTAGGACAGGCCGTAGGCGCGCACGATGTCCTGGGTCAGCTGGTGGCCGCCGAACGGCTGTTCGCGCTCGTAGATCGACTGACCGTCCAGCAGCACCGAGATGTGCGTGACTTGGGTGCCGATCTGGAACAAACCGATGATCTGCCCCTGGCCGCCGTTCGGCAGCTGCTCGGTCAGGCGCTCGACCGCGGCGCGCGCCGCGTAGGATTCGATGTCCATCACCACCGGCTTCAGACCGGCGGCTTCGGCCACCGCGACCCGGTCCTCGACCTTTTCCTTGCGCGAGGCGGCCAGCAGCACCTCGACATCTTCCGGCGCATTCTGGGCCGGGCCGATCACGTCGAAATCCAGGCTGACCTCGTCCAGCGCGAATGGAATGTACTGGCTGGCTTCGCTCTCGACCTGCACTTCCAGTTCGTCTTCCGACAGGCCGCCGGGCAGGATGATCTTCTTGGTGATGACCGCCGCCGGCGGCATGCCGAGCGCCACCAGCTTGGCGTTCGAGCCGCTTTTCTTCCAGACGCGGCGCACCGCTTCCGAAACCTGCTCGATGTTCTCGATATTGCCGTCAACCACGGCGCCACGCGGCAGCGGTTCGGAAGCGAAGCGCTCCAGCCGCAATTCGTTCTTGCCGGCATCCGCCAGCTCGACCAGCTTGACGCTGGAAGTGCTGATATCCAGCCCTACCAGCGCCGGATTTCTTTTGCCGATCAACGATCCAAGATCAAGGGCCAAGGGGTGTCTCCGAAGAAGGCATTTCTCATCAGGAACGCATGTGCAAACCCGCGGTCCAACCGTCGGCCGGCGCCAAATTACCGGAAGATTACAAAAAAGGCTTTAAAAAACCAATATTTAGGCCGCACTCGTCAAACATTACATTAAATCCTAGCAACAAGCGTTCGAAACTGTAAAGAAATTTCCCGCTAGTAATTTACCAATCCGTTGCCAAAATCCCACTCGGGATCGGGACTTCCGCCGGTCGCGGCGCCTCGTCGCGGCGAAATCGGGCGCAAATTTCGAGCCGCTATAATGCGTTCCACTCTCCAATCCTCCATCCCCCTCGCGCATGGCTTCTCAAGATTCCGCTAAACATCCGCCCCGCGGCAAATCCGCCCCGGGCACGCGCCTGGCGCTGCGTATCGGCTTCGGCATCGTCGGCACGCTGGTCGGGCTGGCGCTATGCGGCGCGCTGCTGGTCGGTTTCATGCTGGCGATGGCATATCCGAACCTGCCGGCGATCGATACGCTGACCGACTACCGGCCGAAGATTCCGCTGCGCATCTTTTCCGCCGACAACGTGCTGATCGGCGAATTCGGCGAGGAGCGGCGCAGCATGGTGCGCATCAAGGACGTGCCGGACATCATGAAGAAGGCGGTGCTGGCCATCGAGGACGACCGTTTCTACGAGCACGGCGGCATCGACTACATCGGCATCGCCCGCGCGGCGCTGCACAACATGGCCGGCGGCGCGCGCCAGGGCGCCTCCACCATCACGCAGCAGGTTGCCCGCAACTTCTTCCTGTCCAGCGAACAGACGCTGAAGCGCAAGGTCTACGAAGCGCTGCTGGCCTGGAAGATCGAACAGACGCTGACCAAGGACCAGATTCTGGAGGTCTACATGAACCAGATCTACCTCGGCCAGCGCGCCTACGGCTTCGCGTCGGCGGCGCAAATCTATTTCGGCAAGAAACTGCAGGACATCACGATCGCCGAGGCGGCGATGCTGGCCGGGCTGCCGAAGGCGCCGTCGGCCTACAACCCGGTCGCCAATCCGAAGCGGGCTCGCGCGCGCCAGCAGTACATCCTGCAGCGCATGCACGACCTCGGCTACATCAGCGACCCGCAATACGAGGAAGCGAAGAACGAGGAACTGCACGTCAAGACCGACAGCTCCGAATTCGGCGTGCATGCCGAATACGTCGCCGAAATGGCGCGCAAGCTGGTCTATGACCAGTTCAAGGACGACACCTACACGCGCGGGCTGAACGTATTCACCACGATCACCAAGGCCGACCAGGATGCCGCCTATCTGGCGGTACGGCGCGGCGTGATGGATTATGAGAAACGCCACGGCTACCGCGGGCCGGAAGGCTACATGGAACTGCCGGCCGGCAAGGATGCGGCGGAAAACGCCATCGAGGTCGAGCTGGCCGACCACCCGGACAGCGACGACATCGTCGCCGCCGTGGTGCTGGAAGCAACGCCGAAGCTGATTCGCGCGACGCTGTCGTCCGGCGAGGAAATCGAGATCAGCGGCAACGGCCTGAGCTTCGCCGCCAACCTGCTGAGCGCCAAGGCGCCGCCGAACCGCGCGGTCAAGCGCGGCGCGATCATCCGCGTGACCCAGGACGGCGGCCACTGGAGCGTGACGCAGATGCCGGAGGTGCAGTCGGCCTTCGTCTCGCTGAGCCCGGACGACGGCGCGATCCACGCGCTGATCGGCGGCTTCGACTTCAACCGCAACAAGTTCAATCACGTCAGCCAGGCCTGGCGCCAGCCGGGCTCGTCGTTCAAGCCGTTCATCTATTCGGCGTCGCTGGAAAAGGGGCTGTCGCCGGCCACCATCATCAATGACGCGCCGATCACCTTTTCCGCCGGCCAGACCGGCGGCCAGACCTGGGAGCCGAAAAACTACGACTCCAAATATGAGGGGCCGATGACGATGCGCACCGGCCTGATGAAGTCGAAGAACGTGATTTCGATCCGCATCCTGGAAAAGATCGGCGCCCGCTACGGTCAGGAATACGTCACCCGCTTCGGCTTCGACGCCGACAAGAACCCGCCCTACCTGACGCTGGCGCTCGGCGCCGGCGCGGTCACGCCGCTGCAGATGGCCGGCGCCTACTCGGTATTCGCCAACGGCGGCTACAAGATCAACCCCTACCTGATTTCGAAGATCACCGACGCCGACGGCAACCTGCTGTCGGAAGTCAAGCCCGACAAGGCCGGCGACGAAGCCAACCGGGTGATCGATCCGCGCAACGCCTTCGTGATGGACAGCATGCTGCGCGACGTGGTGCGGCGCGGTACCGGCGCCAAGGCGATGGCGCTCAAGCGCACCGATCTGGCCGGCAAGACCGGCACCACCAACGATTCCTTCGACGCCTGGTTCGCCGGCTACCAGCCGCATCTGGTCGGCATCGCCTGGATGGGTTTCGATCAGCCGAAGAACCTCGGCAACCGTGAAACCGGCGGCGGGCTGGCGCTGCCGATCTGGATCAGCTACATGCAGAGCGCGCTGAAGAACGTGCCGAACGTCGACCGCAGCATGCCGGAAGGGCTGCTGCAGGCCAACAACGACTATTACTACGCCGAATATCCGCCCGGCAGCGGCGTCGCCGCGATCGGCCTGAACGACTTCGGCAGCGATCTGACGCCGGAGGAACAGAAGGCGCGCGACGAGGTGAAGAACGAACTGTTCTGAGGCGCCGGCCGCCGCTTACGGCTGCAGCGCCAGCGTGACGCCGGACTGGGCAGCGATCGCCTGCGCCAGCGCGGCATACAGTTCGCCGCCGTTGCGGGTGTCGATCCAGCGCGCGCCGTCCGGCTTGTAGTGGAAGCCGCCGCTTTTCGCCGCCATCCAGATTTCCTGCATCGGCGCCTGGCTGTTGATGATGATCTTGCCGCCCTGCTCGACCAGTTCGATTTCCAGCACGTTGCCGCTGCGGCTGCATTCGAGGTCCAGGCCGCTGGCGTCGGCGGCCCGCTCCAGCGCGCTCTCCAGCGCATCCAGCGTGGCCTCGGCACGGGCCAGGAATTCCGATTCCGTCATGCTACACTCCGCTCAGTTTTCTCAACCGCGATTCTAAACGTGAAGTCTTTTTCCGATCCGGCGCCCCGCATCCTGAACGCGCTGCGCGCCACCGCCGCGATCGGCGCCGTCGGCCTGCTGGCGGCCTGCGGCCAGAAGGGACCGCTGTACATGCCGGTGCGGCCGACGCCGCCGCTGCAGACGCCAGCGCCAGCACCGAAGCCGCCGGCCGCCGCCGTGCCGGCGCCCGCCCAGCCGGCGGCCGGACGTCCCGCTTCCTCCCAACCCTGACCCCGTCTTTCCCATGTCGCACTTTGCTTACCGAGACGGCGTGCTGCACGCCGAAGAACTGCCATTGCCGGCGCTGGCCGCGCAGTTCGGCACGCCGCTGTACGTCTATTCGAAGGCGGCGCTGCTGGAAAACTATCGCGCCTATGCCGACGCCTGCCGCCGTCACGGCCGCGACGGCGGTGGCCAGGGCGGCGCGCTGGTGTGCTATTCGGTGAAGTCGAATTCCAATCTGGCGGTGCTGGATCTGCTGGCGCGCGCCGGTTCCGGTTTCGACATCGTTTCCGGTGGCGAGCTGCTGCGCGTGATCGCCGCCGGCGGCGATCCGGGCAAGGTGATCTTTTCCGGCGTCGGCAAGGGCCGCGAGGAAATGCAACTGGCGCTGACGCACGGCATCGCCTGCTTCAACGTCGAATCGGTGGCCGAACTGCACCGGCTCAACGAAGTCGCCGGCGCGCTCGGCCAACGCGCGCCGGTATCGCTGCGCGTCAATCCGGACGTCGATGCGCAGACCCATCCGTACATCTCGACCGGGCTGAAGGAAAACAAGTTCGGCGTCGCCTATGACGAGGCGCTGGCCAGCTACCGCACGGCGGCGGCGCTGCCGTACATCGAGGTGACCGGCATCGATTGCCACATCGGTTCGCAGCTGCTGGACGACGCGCCGCTGCTGGCGGCGCTGGACAAGGTGATCGAACTGATCGACCGGCTGGAAGCGGAAGGCATCGCCATCGCCCATCTGGACATCGGCGGCGGCATCGGCATCGTCTACGACGACGAACGGCCGGTGGCGGTCGGCGATTATCTGGCACGGCTGTTCGCCCGCATTGATGCCTGGCGCGCCGAAAAATACGGCGGCCGGCCGATCAAGGTGCTGTTCGAGCCGGGCCGCTCGATCGTCGGCAATGCCGGCCTGCTGCTGACCGAGGTGCAATACCTGAAGCACGGCGCCGACAAGAATTTCGCCATCGTCGATGCGGCGATGAACGATCTGATGCGCCCGGCCATGTACCAGGCCTGGCATGGCGTGCAGCCGGTGGCGCCGCGTGACGGCGCGGCGCGCGTCTACGACGTGGTCGGGCCGGTGTGCGAATCGGGCGACTGGCTGGCACGCGAACGGCAGCTGGCGCTGCAGGCCGGCGATCTGCTGGCGCTGATGTCGGCCGGCGCCTACGGCATGACGATGGCATCCAACTACAACACGCGCGGACGGGCCGCCGAAGTGCTGGTCGATGGCGCCCGCGCACATCTGGTGCGGCGGCGCGAGACGGCCGCCGAACTGTTCGCGCTGGAATCCCTGCTCCCCGAATAAACAGGGGAGTATCGGTCTTTTTCGTAGACTGGGCGCCCGCCACAGGCCGGGTACAAGGGGAGTATGTGAAAACCGCCGGGGTTTTCAGCGACGCCAGCCGGCCGGCGCGACGCGGCCGCGCAGCCACCACCAGATGCGCGCCAGCAGCAGCAGCGCGACGATCGTCCCGAGCAGGATCGGCTGGCCGAAGTCGTGCTTGGCCGCCTTCATCCACCAGAAATGCAGGATCGTCAGCGGCGCGATCAGGTACACCAGCCGGTGCAGCCATTGCCAGCGGCGCCCGCCCAGCCGGCGCACCATGCCGTTGGTGCTGGTGGCGGCCAGCGGCACCAGCAGCACGAAACTGATGAAACCGACCGTGATGAACGGCCGCTTGATCACGTCCTTCCACATTTCCGGCAGATCGAAGAAGTGGTCGAACCAGATGAAGGTGGTGAAGTGCAGCGCCGCATAGAAAAACGTGAACAGCCCGAGCATGCGGCGCAGCCGGATCAGCCAGTGCCATTGCGTCAGCCGCCGCAGCGGCGTCACCGCCAGCGTCAGGCACAGAAAATACAGCGTCCAGTCGCCGCTGTTGCGGGTGATGAACTGGATCGGATTGGCGCCGAGCCGGTCGGTGAAGGCGAACAGCAGCAGCCGCGCAAACGGACCGAGCGCCAGCACGAACAGCGCCGTCTTGATCGCGCCGAGCTGGCGCGGCGCCGGATACCACGCCGGCTGCAGCGCGCGCTCCGGCAGTTCGAGCGGTTTCAATAGAACCTCTTCAGGTCCATGCCGGCATACAGCGACGCCACTTCGCTGTAGCCGTTGAACATCAGCGTCTTGCGCTTCTTCGTGAAAAAACCGTCCTCGCCGATGCGCCGTTCGGTCGCCTGCGACCAGCGCGGATGATCGACCTGCGGATTGACGTTCGAATAGAAGCCGTATTCCTCCGGCGCGGCGATGTTCCAGGCGGTGCGCGGTTGCTCGCGCACGAAGCGGATCGCAACGATCGACTTGGCCGACTTGAAACCGTATTTCCACGGCACCACGATGCGCAGCGGCGCGCCGTTCTGGTTCGGCAGCACCTGCCCGTACATGCCGAAGGTCAGCAGCGTCAGCGGATGATTGGCTTCGTCCATGCGCAGCCCCTCGACGTAGGGCCATTCGAGGATGGGCGCGCGCAGGCCCGGCATCTGCTTGTTGTCGGCCAGCGTGACGAACTGGACATACTTGGCATTGCCGGTCGGCTCGACCTTTTTGATCAGCTGCGCCAGCGAATAGCCGATCCACGGAATCACCATGGACCAGCCTTCGACGCAGCGCAGCCGGTACAGGCGCTCCTCCAGCGGCGCCAGCTTGCGCAGGCTGTCGAGGTCTAGCTTCAGCGGCTTTTTCACCTCGCCGTCGATCGTCACCGTCCACGGCGAAGTCTTCAGGCTGCCGGCGTACTGCGACGGGTCCGACTTGTCGGTGCCGAATTCGTAGAAGTTGTTGTAGGTGGTGGCGTCCTTGAACGCGGTCGGCTTGTCCATCACCACATAGGCCGGGTTGGCGGTAGCCGCCAGCTTCTGCGCGCCGGCCGGCTGCGCGAACGCCTGGCGCAGCGACATCTCCAGCAGCGCGCCACCGGCGATCGAGCCGAGCGCGGCCTGGCGGATAAAGGCGCGGCGCGATTCGAACAGCGCGCGCGGCGTGATTTCGGAAGGGAAAGGCCGGTCGAGGCCGTTGGGGTTACGTTTGATCAGCATGATTGCTCCATTTCTTCGGTCCGGCTACGGCTGCAGCTGGCGCTGCACCGCGTTGGCGACTTCCAGCAGGCGCTGGCGGCCGATGCCGCCCGACAGCGCATAGCCGTAGTCGCGGTCGATCCAGTAGAACGCGCTATTGCCATTCTGCTCCATGATCCTGAAGCCGGTGTTTTTCGATTCCGGGCCAGCATTGCGGATGGTCAGCGTCAGCCGCTCGCCGTCGGCGGCCTGATACATCAATTGCGCCAGCGGCATGCCGTCGGCCGGCAGCAGCCGTCCGCCCAAGAGCGCGAAGCCCTGCGCGTTCAGGTCCGGCGCGTGAATCGGCATCTGCAACCGTTTCGACAGCCATGCCACCAGTTGCGTTTCCTGCTGCGCCGGCACTTCGACCGGATGACGCTGCTCGGCCGCGTAGATCACGTGCGCGCGCAGCGCATCGTGGGCGAAGCGCGCCGCCACCACCGCTTCACCATTGCCGGACAGCGTCGGCAGCGCGCCGTGCGCCAGCCAGCCGGCCGCCAGCCCGCAGGCCAGCCAGGCGATGCCGGCGGCCAATGCCGGCGGCCGGCGCGGCGCCGTCAGCGTGCGCGTCAGCCGCGACGGCACCGGCTCGTTCAGCACGCCGTCGTAGGCGCGGTGCAGCGCCTCGCCCTGGGCGCGGATGTCGCGCACGGCGGCGGCGGCATCGGCATGCGCGGCCAGATACGCCTCGACCAGCGCACGCCGCGCCGGCTCCAGCTGGCCATCGGCGTAGGCATGCAGATCGTCTTCGGTCACGGGTTCACTACTCATCTCATTTGATCCGCGTCAGCGTGGCGGCGCCGGCTGCGCCGCCGTCCAGCAGCAGGCGCAACTGCTCGCGGGCACGCGCCAGCCGCGACATCACGGTGCCGACCGGCACCTGCAGCACCGCCGCCGCTTCCTTGTAGCTGAGCTGCTCCAGCGCCACCAGTACCAGCACCGAACGATGCTCGATGCTGAGCCGCGCCAGCGCCTGCCGCAGATCGAGCCGCAGCGCCGGATCGGCGGCGGCCGGGTCGGCCACCTCCGGCAGTTGCTCCGGCGGCACCAGCGTCAGCCGGCGCCTGCGGGCGGCGTCGTTCAGATACAACCGGTACAGCATCGTATACAGCCAGGCGGAAAGCTTGCCGTTGAAGCGGAACAGCCAGCGCCGGCCGAGCGCACGTTCCAGCGTGTCCTGCACCAGATCGTCGGCCCACGCGGCATCGTGGGTCAGCGCCCGCGCATAGCGCCGCAGGCGCGGCAGCTGCGATGCCAGATCGGTGGCGAAGTCCGACATCGGCGCGCCGCGACAGGCCTACGGCCGCGCCAGGTGCCAGACCTGGTTGACGCCGTCGCCAGTGCGATCGCCCTGCTTCTGGTCCTTCAGCCAGCGGTACAGCGGCTTGCCCTTATAGCTCCACTGGCGGCTGCCGTCGTCGCGCGTGATGATGCCGAAGTCGCCATGCGGCTGGTCGGACGCCTGCGCATGCAGCGCCGGCCAGTTGACCGCGCACTTGTCGTTGCAGGCGCTCTTGCCGCCGCTGTCGCGGTCGAAGGTGTACAGCGTCATGCCGCTGGCGTCGGTCAGCACGCCGTCGTTGGCGATGGCCGGCCGGGCTGGCGCCGGCAGCGCGGCGCAGCCGCTGATGGCGGCGGCCAGGATCAGGGACGGGAAAAGGAATTTTGCCTGCATGGAAACCTCGCTCGATGAACTGTTGGTCGGACGTGCCATCGGCGACGGCACACTGGCATAACAGCCGGCGAACGAGGTTTATTCCATCGCGCGCGAAATTTTTTACAGCTCGCCGTAGGAATGCAGGCCCGACAGGAACATGTTGACGCCGAGGAAGGCGAAGGTGGTGATCAGCAGGCCGATCAGTGCCCACCAAGCGGCGACCTGCCCGCGCAGGCCCTTCATCAGCCGCATGTGCAGCCAGGCGGCGTAGTTCAGCCAGACGATCAGCGCCCAGGTTTCCTTCGGATCCCACGACCAGTAGCCGCCCCAGGCTTCGGCCGCCCACAGGCCGCCGAGGATGGTGGCGATGGTGAAGAAGGTGAAGCCGACCGTGATCGACTTGTACATCACGTCGTCCAGCAGTTGCAGCGACGGCAGGCGGTCGGCCAGGATGCCCCTGGATTTGGCCAGATAGGCCAGCGCCACCATCGCCGACAGCGAGAAGGTACCGTAGCCGATGAAGTTGGCCGGCACGTGGATCTTCATCCACCAGCTTTGCAGCGCCGGTACCAGCGGCTGGATCTGGGCGGCGTCGCGCGCCACCGTGTACCACAGCAGGAAACCGACCGCCGCCGAAATCACCAGCAGCACGAAGGCGCCGAGCTGGCGCGTGCGATAACGCCCTTCGTAATACAGGTAGAACAGCGCGGTGATCAGGCAAAACAGCACGAACACTTCGTACAGGTTGGACACCGGAATGTGGCCGACGTCGGCGCCGATCAGATAGGACTCGTACCAGCGCACCAGCATGCCGATGAAGCCGAAACCGACCGCCGCCCAGCACAGGCGCGCGCCGATCGCGCCGCCGAAGTCGGAACGCGCCAGCAGGCCGCCCCAGTAGAACAGCGTAGCGAGGAAGAACAGCGTGCTCATCCACAGGATCGCCGACTGGCTCGACAGCAGGTATTTCAGGAAGAAGCTGCGCTCGGCCATTTCCAGATTGCCGCCGTACAGGGCGATCGCCGCCAGCGCCGCCGCCGCCAGCACCACCATCAGCAGGCGCACCGGCTTCCAGTGCCAGCCGAGCCAGGCAAAGGTCGGCACCGCGGCCAGCAGGATGCCCTGTTCGTAATAATCCATGTACGGGCCGTAGCGGTGCAGCGCGAACAGCGCGCCGGCCAGCAGCGCCGCCGCGTACAGCCAGTCGAACAGCGAGCGGCTGCGGAAGAAGCCGGCCGGCGGCACATAGGCGGGCTGGGGGGCGGCGCCGATCGGCTGCCGGGTCTGCGTCAATTCCATTGCATTCTCCAGTTCAATCCGGCCCGCGAACGGGCCGCCGCGCCTGCGCGCGGCTTCCACAAGACTACGCCGATTGCTGCAGGCGCGCCTTCAGGGTTTCGAAATCCTTGTCGAAATCCAGCGTCTTGCGCTGTGTGCTCATTGCCATCAGGGCGTGCGTGCCGGCGCCGTCGTCGGCCGGCTTCAGCCATACCCACAGCCGCCGCTCGCGAATATACAGCATCGAAAACACCCCCAGCACCAGCAGGATGCAGCCGAAATACACCACCGTCTTGCCCGGCGAGCGGGTCAGCTGCAGCACCGATGCCTTGACCTCCTCGAAGCCGTCCAGCTGCAAATAGACCGGCGCGTGGTAGAACGAGGCATCCGACAGCGCATTGGCCGCCAGTTGCAGGAAATGCGCGTGTTTCTCGTCGGCCGTCATCGGCGCCAGACCGTCGCGCGCGCGCGCCGCCTGCCACAGGTCCCACAGGCTGCCGTTCAGGATCTTCATGAAGATGTCGGCGGCGCGTTCCTGCTCGGCCGCCGGCACCCCTTCGAGGAAATGCGAGACCGCCAGATAGCCGGCTTCCTTGCCGTCGCCGGCGAAGATCGCCAGGCTCTTGGCGGCCGACTGCCGCAACTGCTCGTGCATCGGTTCGCTACCGTCGCGCTGCTGCGGCAGCGCGCGCCTGGCATAGTCGGCGGCGGCCTGCTGGCGCAGCGCCGGATCGTTCAGCGCGGCGCGCAAGCGCATCCATTCGCGCAGCGAATCGTCGTCGTCGGCCGGTATCCGCAGATAGCGGAATTCCTCGTTCGGGTTGTCGCGCACGCCGGCCAGGAATACGTAGTTGCCATCGACCTCGACCGGCTGCATGTAGTTCAGGAATTCGCGCGCCTGGCCGTTCTTGTCGCGCAGCTTGTACTGCACGCTCGGGCCGACGTTCTTCAAGTCCTTTTTCTGCGCGCTGCTGGCGCCAGAGCCGAGATGACGGTCCAGCCCGGCGACGAAGGAATTGTCGAAATTCTTCTTGCCATCGACCGCGCGCACGTCCTGGCCGGAACGCGCCATGTTTTCGACGTTGAATGGCCGGAAGCCCGACCATTCGACCGTGTATTCGGCGCCGGCGGCGGTCTTCAGCGGGGTTTCGCCGCCGACTTCGCCCTTCATCGCGAAGCTGGCGCCGCCGGCGCCCTGCATCGGATAGCCGAGCAGCTGCAGCTTGCTGCCGCCGTCCTCGAAACTCGACTGGTAGATCGCCACGCCCTTGTAGATCAGCGGCTGGTTGACCTTGATGGTGGCGTCCAGTGTCTTGCCGCTCTGATGGTCGGTCAGCACCACGTCGCTGGCAAACAGCTTCGGCATGCCGGTCGAGTAGTAGTCGATGACGAAGCGCTTCAGGCGGATCGTGAACGGCAGATCCTGGATCAGCACACCGTCCTGCTGCGGAATGATGGCGGTGTTGCTGGAGGCGCCCTCCGGAATCAGGGTGTTGCCGCGGAAGGTCGGATTGCCGACGCCGAGGCGGTATTTGGCGGGAATGTCGGCGATGATGCCGTTGCCGGAAAACGGCGCCTTGTCGAACATCCATTCCTGCAGCTTGATCGGCAGGTTGGAATCGAGCATGCCGCCGATGCCGATGATGACGATCGCGCTATGGGCGAAGATGTAGCCCCACTTGTTGGCCGCGCCCTGCTTGGCGGCGATCAGCGTGGCGCCGGCCTTGTCGACCACCTTGACCCGGTAGCCGCTGGCGCGGATGCGCGCCGCCAGATCGGCCGCGGCGGCGGCGCAGGACGCCGCCAGCGGCCATTCGGCGTGGTGATGGAAATTGCGCAGCGACTGCTCGCGGACGTTCTCGCGCCAGCTGCGCATGTCGGCCAGCATCTTCGGCGCGTTGCGGGCGATGCACAGCGAGGTCGACACCACCAGAAAGGCCATGATCAGCAGGAACCACCACGCCGAATAGACGCCGTACAGGCTGAACTTGTCGAACACCTCGAACCAGAACGGGCCGAACTGGTTGACGTAGTTCGGCATCGGCTCGTTCTGCTTCATCACGGTACCGATCACCGAGGCGATCGCGATGATCGACAGCAGGCTGATGGCGAAGCGCATCGACGACAGCAGTTCGACCGTATCGGCCAGCCCGCGCCGGCGGGACCTGATCTGCAGCCCGGCGGTAGTGGTGTTCATATGAGGATGGCAATCCGTTGATGCAAAAGCAAAAAGGGGCAGCCGCGGCCGCCCCTCCCCTGATTCGCTGTTCTTGTTTTTGTGTGCCGGCTGCCCGGCCGGCGCTTACTTCAGACCGGCGACGTAATCGGCGACCGCCTTCATTTCGTCGTCCGACATGCGCTTGGCGATGTCTTCCATCGGCACGCTGTTCTTGCGGGTGCCGTCACGGAACGCGGTCAGCTGGGCCAGCGTGTAATCCTGATGCTGGCCGGCCAGGCGCGGGTATTGCGCCGGGATGCCGTCGCCGGAAGCGCCGTGGCAGGAAGCGCAGGCCGGCACGTGCTTGGCGGCGATGCCGCCACGGTAGATTTCCTTGCCGAGCAGCACCGTGTCCTTGTTCTTGGCGGCGCCCGGCTTGGCGGTCTGCGCGTCCAGATAGGCGGCGATGTTCTGCATGTCGTCGTCGGTTAGCGGCTTGGCCATCGCGGTCATCACCGCGTTGTTGCGCGCCGGCGTCTTGAAGTCGGCCAGCTGCTTGCGCAGGTAGTCGGCGTGCTGGCCGCCCAGCTTCGGGTTCTGCGCGATGGTCGAGGCGCCGGCGGCGCCGTGACAGGAGACGCAGGCGGTGATGTTGCGGGCGGCGTCGCCATTGCTGTACAGCGCCTCGCCCTTGGCGGCGTCCGGTTTCTTGTCGTCGGCGGCATGGGCCGGGGCCAGCGCGGAAAGCGCCAGCAGCGCGGCAAACAGGCTTCGTGCAAACGGTACAAATGCGTGATTCATTCAGACACCCTGAGACTTGATTTTAAAATTCTGTCCGGCGGCGATCCACTTCCGGCCGCGCATGGGCCGGAGGCCACTAAAGCCAACACTGAAGCCATCGGGGCCGGGCGGGACGCATGCGTTTTGCAACGCATCAATTCGCAACCGCTTATTGTACAATAGCTTTCCGGCATTTTCGCTGCCTCCCTGCATTTTCTGCGCTCTCCATGTCCCTACTCTGGCAGGCCCGCTTCTTCACGACGGTCAACCGCCTGCGCGATCTGCCCGACACCCGGGTGCCCGAAATCGCCTTCGCCGGCCGCTCCAACGCCGGCAAATCGAGCGCGATCAACGTGCTGTGCAACCAGAAGAAACTGGCATTCGCCTCGCGCACGCCGGGGCGCACCCAGCATATCAATTATTTCTCGATCGGCGGCGCCCAGGTCGGCCAGCACCGCAAGGATGCCACGGTGGTCGAGGAAATCCGCGCGCTGCTGGTCGATCTGCCCGGCTACGGCTACGCCGAAGTGTCCGGCGACGCCAAGCGCCACTGGCAGGAGCTGCTCGGCGACTACGTGCGCAGCCGGCGCCAGCTGGCGGCACTGGTGCTGATCATGGATGCGCGCCGGCCGTTCACCGATCTGGACGTGCAGATGCTGGAATGGTTCGCGCCGTCCGGCAAGCCGGTGCATTGCCTGTTGACCAAGGCCGACAAGCTGAACCGCAGCGAGGGCGCCGATGCGCTGCGCCAGGCGCGCACGGTGCTGGCCAGCTATGTCGATGCCGACGGCGCACCGTTCCCGTTTTCGGCCCAGCTGTTTTCGTCGCTGAAGCGCAGCGGACTGGACGAGGCGCAGCAGCGGATCGTCGATCTGCTGGGCCTGACGCCAGCGCCGGAATCCGCCGGCACCGCCGAATAACATGGGAGTATGCCTCAACTTTGCAGAGCTGGCGCCCGGTACGGGCCGGCATGCAGGGGAGTATGTGAGCTACCGGGTTGACGGCGAATCCGCGCGCCCATAAAAAAGCCCTGGAGAAAGGGGATTATCTCCAGGGCAGCAACGCCTGATCGTAGGACGCCAGGCCCCGCTCAGGGAGGAGAAGCGGGAGACGAATGAATCGCCTATTGCTAGGAGGGGATGGCTTCAATAAAGTTTCACGAAAGCGCATCTTTTCCGCCCGATTTCCGCATTTTTCTGGAGAAACCCATGACCCGTCCCGCTCCCGCCGCCTTTCCGGCACTGCGTATGCGCCGTATGCGCCGCGATGCCTTTTCGCGCGCGATGATGCGCGAACACACGCTGAGTCCGGCCGACCTGATCTACCCGGTATTCATTCTCGATGGCAACAACCAGCGCCAGCAGGTGGCGTCGATGCCGGGCGTCGAGCGGCTGTCGGTCGATCAACTGCTGCCGGTGGCCGAGGATTGCGTCGCGCTCGGCATTCCGGTGCTGGCGCTGTTCCCGGTGATCGCGCCGCAGCTGAAGACGCCGGACGGCATCGAGGCGACCAATCCGCAAGGCCTGGTGCCGCGCGCGGTGCGCGAACTGAAGGCGCGCTTCCCGGAACTCGGCATCCTGACCGACGTCGCGCTCGACCCCTACACCAGCCACGGCCAGGACGGCGTGCTGGACGCCAGCGGCTACGTGCTGAACGATGAAACGATGACGATCCTGGTACAGCAGGCGCTCGCGCAGGCCGATGCCGGCGTCGACATCGTCGCGCCGTCCGACATGATGGACGGCCGCATCGGCACGATCCGCGCGGCGCTGGAGGAACGGCGCCACATCCACACGCGCATCATGGCGTATTCGGCCAAGTACGCCTCGGCCTTCTACGGCCCGTTCCGCGACGCGGTCGGTTCCTCGGCGACGCTCGGCAAGAGCAACAAGTCGACCTACCAGATGGACCCGGCCAACAGCAACGAGGCGCTGCGCGAAGTCGCGCTCGATCTGGCCGAAGGCGCCGACATGGTGATGGTCAAGCCGGGCATGCCGTATCTGGACATCGTGCGCCGGGTCAAGGACGAATTCCGCGTGCCGACCTTCGCCTACCAGGTCAGCGGCGAATACGCGATGCTGAAGGCGGCCGCACAGAACGGCTGGCTGGAGCACGACAAGGTGATGCTGGAATCGATGCTGGCCTTCAAGCGCGCCGGCGCCGACGGCGTCTTGACCTATTTCGCCCGCGACGTCGCGCGCCTGCTGCGCCACGGCGGCTGAATGACGGTGCGCGGCACGGCGGTGGCGGCCGACTGGCGCCCCTGGGCCGCCGCCGTCGCGCTGTGCGCGGCGCTGGCGATCCTCGGTTCCGGCGCCGCCGACAGCCGCATCTGGCTGCATTACCTGTTCAAGCCGGCCGCCACCCTGGTGATCCTGCTCGGCGCCTGGCGCATCGCGGCGCCGGTTGGCGTGCGCTATCGGCGCTCGGTGCTGGCCGGCATCGTGCTGTCACTGTGCGGCGACGTTTTCCTGATGCTGCCGCACAGCCTGCTGGCGGGCGGCTTCCTGCTCGGACTGTCGAGCTTTCTGCTGGCCCACCTGTGTTTCCTGTACGCGCTGACCGCCGATACGCGGCTATTCGGCGCACCGGCGGTGGCGTTGCTGCTGTTCCTGATCGGTGCCGCCAACCTGTGGGTGCTGTGGCCGGGGCTGGCGTTTGTCCTGTGGATTCCGGTGGTGCTGTACATGCTGTGCCTGCTGGCGATGGTGGCGCAGGCGGTCTCGCGCCACCTGGCGCTGCGCCGGCCCGACAGCCTGCTGGCGGCGGCGGGCGGCCTGCTGTTCCTGCTGTCGGATACGCTGCTGGCCTACAACAAGTTCCATGCGCCGCTGCCGGTTTCGGCGCTGTGGATCCTGTCCACCTATTACACTGCACTGTTCCTGATCGCCCGCTCGGTGGCCGCGCCGCCGCGCTGAACCGGAGACTGCGATGCAAGAAAAGATCATCACGCTGGCAACGCCGGTGTTCTTCCTGCTGATCTTCATCGAATGGCTGGTCGGCCGCCTGCGCCGGCGCGACACCTACCGCGTCAACGACGCCATCAACAGCATCAGCCTCGGCATCCTGAGCCAGGTCAGCGGCGCCTTCCTGCTGCTGTTGCGGGTCGGCATCTACGGCTGGGTGGTCCAGCGCATCGCGCTGTTCGCGCTGCCGGCCGACAGCCTGTGGGTATGGGCCGCCGGCCTGCTGCTGTACGACCTGTGCTACTACTGGCTGCACCGGATGGGACATCAGGTCAACCTGCTGTGGGCGGCGCACGTGGTGCACCACCAGAGCGAGGACTACAACCTCTCGACCGCGCTGCGCCAGACCAGCACCGGCGCGCTGTTCGGCTGGATCTTCTATCTGCCGATGGCATTGCTCGGTTTTCCGGTGGAGGTGTTTCTCGGCGTCGGCCTGATCGACCTGCTGTACCAGTTCTGGGTGCATACCCAGCAGATCGGCAAGCTCGGCTGGTTCGACCGGGTGTTCGTGTCGCCGTCCAACCACCGCGCCCATCACGGCGTCAACGACATCTATCTGGACAAGAACTACGGCGGCATCCTGATCCTGTGGGACCGGCTGTTCGGCAGCTTCGTCGAGGAACACGACGAGGAGCCGCCGGTGTACGGCACGCGCGGGCCGCTGCGCAGCTGGAATCCGCTGTGGGCCAATGTCGAGGTCTACCTGACAATGTGGCGCGACGCCCGCCATGCGCGGCGCTGGCGCGACAAGCTGAAGGTCTGGCTGGGGCCGCCCGGCTGGCGGCCGGCGGAAGTCGCCGCCGCCTTCCCGAAGCCGGCTTTCGATATCGGCCGGCCACTGTACGACCCGCCATTGCCGACCGCCGGACGCTGGTACTGCGGCCTGCAATTCGTGCTGGCGCTGGCTGCCGCCAGCCATTTCCTCGCGATATTCCACGCGCTGCCGGCCGCCGCCAGTCTGCTGTACGCGCTGTGGCTGGCGCTCAGCCTGTGGACGCTGGGCGGTCTGCTGGAGCAGCGCCCGCGCTATCCGCTGTTCGAGTCGCTGCGGCTGGCCGTCAGCGGCGCCGGCGTGCTGCTCGGCGGCAACTGGTTCGGCACCGCGCTCGGCGCCGGCGCGCAAACCGTTTTCGCCGCCATCGCCGCCGTTTCACTGGCGGCGCTGTGGCTGAGTTTCCGGCAACCCTCGACCTCCCTGCATGGATATCTTTCTGATCAATGACGGCCAGGCCGCGCAAATCGGCGAAGCGCCGGATGCGATACCGGCGCGCGGCTTTCTGTGGCTGGACGCCAGCCACGACGAAGTCGCCGCCGATCCCGAAGCCTGGCGCGCCGCCGTCGCCGGCGCCACCGGCGTGCATCTGTACGATCCGCACCTGACCGATGCCGTCAACCTGGCCCACCCCAGTCATTTCGATTCGACCAACGATTACGCCATCGTGGTATTCCGCAAGCTGGCCCTGAGCGAAACCGGCACGCCGCCGGCGGCCGCCGAGGATACGCCGCGACGGATTCCGCCGGCGCTGATGCGGCTGGCGACGGTGCCGGTGACTTTTTTTCTGCTCGACCATGCGCTGGTGACGGTGCGCGCCACCGGTAGCCGCACCATCGACGTTGCCCGCGCGCGCCTGCTGGAAGCGCGTGGCCGCGCCGACGGCGGCAACGGCGGTCTGCACGGCGGCCGCCGGCCGGCCTCGGCGGAAGACCTGATGCTGCGCCTGCTGAACGCGATGGTGGACCAGTACCTGGAGCTGCGCCAGCCGCTGACTAACCAGCTCGACCGCTGGCAGCGCGCACTGCTCGACCTGCGGCGGCCGTTCAACGACTGGCAGGCGCTGCTGGATGCGCGCATCGAATTGCGCAAGCTCGATCACCTGTGCGAGGAACAGCACGACGCGCTGCAGGAATTGCGTGACTACCTCGTCGATACCAGCGGCGAAGAAGAACTGAGTCACAGCAGCGACCTGCTGCTGGTGCGGCTGAACGACGTGATGGAGCATGTGGCGCGGGTGCTGAATCACGCGCGCCGGCTGGAAGCCTCGATCGAATCGGCGGTGCAGATCCACTTTTCGGCGATGTCGCACCGGACCAGCGAAATCATGCGCACGCTGACCGTGATTACCGCGCTGTTCATGCCGCTGACGTTGATCACCGGCATCTTCGGCATGAACTTCATCGACATGCCGCTGCTGAAGGAGCGTGCCGGTTTCTGGTTGACGATGGCGGCGATGGCGGTGATCGTCGCGGTGTTGCTGGTCTTCTTCCGCCGCCGGCGCTACCTGGAAGACCCGTCCGGCCGGCGCCGCCGCGACCAGCGTTAACCGCCGCGCAAAAAAAAAGCGCCCGTGTTTCCACGGGCGCTGGCGACGGAAAAATCCGCGATTTACTTGTTCGGCTGCGGCGTCAGGCGCAGGTACGGACGGGCGGCGGTGTAGCCCTTCGGGAATTTCTGCTTGATCACGGCCTCGTCCTGGATCGAGGTCGGGATGATCACGTCATCGCCATTGCGCCAGTTGCCCGGCGTCGCGACACCGTAATTGTCGACCAGCTGCAGACCGTCGATGGCACGGACGATTTCGTCGAAATTGCGGCCAACGTTCAGCGGATAGGTCAGGATCAGGCGCACCTTCTTCTTCGGGTCGATGATGAACACCGAGCGCACCGTCACCGTGTCCGACTGGTTCGGATGGATCATGTCGTACAGCAGCGAAACCTTGCGGTCGGCATCGGCGATGATCGGGAAGCCGACCACGGTTTTTTGCGTGTCCTCGATGTCCTTGATCCAGTTCAGGTGGCTGTCGGCCGAATCCACCGACAGCGCCAGCGCCTTGACGTTGCGCTTGTCGAATTCCGGCTTCAGCTTGGCGGTCAGGCCCAGTTCGGTGGTGCAGATCGGCGTGAAATCCGCCGGGTGGGAAAACAGCACGACCCACGAATCACCAGCCCACTCGTGAAACTTGATCTTGCCGATCGAGGAATCCTGTTCGAAATCAGGCGCGGTATCGCCGAGACGCAAAGACATGTCATTCTCCAAAAATTATTTGTGCAGCGATCAATATAGCCGCCCGGCTCATACCATTCAAGGATAGAGAAGTAAGTTTCTTATGCGCAATTTGATATATTCGGCCACCGGCGCGCATTTTCAGCCGCCAGCGGCGCGCTGCAAGGAGCGCAGGAATTTTTCCGCGTCCTGATAGCCGATCACCCGCGCCGCCCGCACTTCGCCACCCTGGCGGTCGAAGAACAGGATGCCGGGCGGGCCGAACAGGCCGAAGCGCTTCAGCAGCGCGCGGTCGTCGGCATCGTTGGCGGTGACGTCGGCCTGCAGCAACTGCATGCTGGCGAATTGCTGCTGCACACGCGGATCGGAAAAGGTCCACTTTTCCATTTCCTTGCAGGAAACACACCAGTCGGCATAAAAATCCAGCATCGTCACGCGCCCGCCGGCCTGTGCCAGCGCCGCATCCAGGTCGGCGCCCGACTTGATGCGGGCTAACGGCACCGCCGCCGACGCTGGCGCGGCACCGCCGAGGTGCGCCAGCGGCGCGCTGACCTCGCGAGCGCCACTGGCGGCACCGACCAGCTGCAGCAGTCCGCAGGCGACGAACAGAATGCCGCACGCCTTGGCAAGCCAGCCGCTGCCGCCGTTCCACAACAGCCAGGCGCCGTAACCGACGCCGAGCACCGCCCAGCCGGCCATCTGCCAGACCACCGGCAGCAGCGGCGCCACCATCCACCAGGCCAGCGCCAGCAGCACCACGCCGAAGAAACGCTTGACCTGCTCCATCCAGACACCGGCGCGTGGCAGCAGTGCATTGGCGGAGGCGCCGATCAGCAGCAGCGGCACGCTCATGCCGGCCGCCAGCGCGAACAGCGCGCTGCCGCCGATGACGACATCGCGAGTCTGGCTGATGTACACCAGCGCGCCGGCCAGCGGCGCCGCCACGCACGGCCCGACGATCAGCGCCGAAATCGCGCCCATCGCGAACACGCCGGCCAGATGGCCGCCACGGCGCCGGCCGGAAGCTTGCGCCAGCCGCGTCTGCAGCGCGGCCGGCAGCTGCAATTCATAGAAACCGAACATCGACAGCGCCAGCACCGCCATCAGCAGCGCGAACGCCGATAGCACCCACGGGTTCTGCAGGCTGGCGGCCAGCCCTTCGCCGAGCAAGCCGGCGGCGATGCCGAGCGCGGTATAGACGAGCGCCATGCCGAGCGCATAGCTGGCCGACAGCGCAAATCCTCGCGCGCGGCCGCCGCTCTGGCTGCCCTGCGCGCCGACGATGATCGACGACAGGATCGGCACCATCGGTAGCACGCACGGCGTGAACGCCAGCCCCAGTCCGAGCAGGAAGAACAGCGGCAGGATCGCCAGCAGACGGCCGCCGTGCAGCGCGGCGGCGATGCGACCGGATTCGCCCTCCTCCAGCGGCGTCGGCGCCGATGCCGCCGGTGCCAGACTGATGCCGGCGTTGGCGGCCGGCGTATCCTGTGCGGCAACTGGCGGCGTGCCGGCACCAGCGCCGATCGCCGCCAGCAGGCCGCCGCCGTTCTTCGACAGTCTGGCCTGCGACGCCATCGGCGCATAGCACAGCCCCTGATCGGCGCAGCCCTGGGCGCTGGCCACCAGTGTGAATGCGCCGTCGGCTTCGACCGGAATCAGGATGGTGACGCTGCCGCGATAGGTTTCGACTTCCTTCTGGAAAGTCTGATCGAACTTGACGTGGCCGGGTGGAATTTGCGGCTCGCCGAGACGGGCGCCGTCGGCGCGGAACTGGAAGCGCTCGCGGTACATGTAATAACCATCGGCGATCGCATAAGTGACCGCGATGGTCTGGGCGTCGGCCATCTTCGCCGAAAAGCGGAACGCCGCTTCCGGTTCCAGATAGTCGTCGTCGGCATGCGCCGACGGCGCCAGCGCCAGCCACAAGGCCAGCAGGCAGAACAGCAGCGCCAGCCAGGGCGCGCGGAGCAGATGCATTCGATTCATGTCAGGTCTTTACTTCGGCGGCGCTTTGTTGCGCGATCCAGTCCAGATAGGCCGGCAGGCCGGCGGCGATCGGCAGCGCGATGATTTCCGGTACTTCGTAGGGATGCGCCGCGCGGATCGCCGCTTGCAGCGCCTCGTAGCGCGCCGCGCCGGTCTTGATCAGCAGCATGGTTTCCCCGGCCTGCTCCAGCGCGCCCTGCCAGCGGTAGACCGACTTTACCGCGGGCAGGATATTCACGCACGCGGCCAGCCGCTGCCGCACCAGTTCGTGCGCCAGCGCCTCGGCACTGGCGGCATCCGGCAGATTGGTCAATACCAGCAGCGCTTGCGTCATCACGGCTCCTTGCCCATGCCGGCGGGCACACCGGGACATTCCATCGGGAAAATCCGGCGGCGCTTCGGCATGATCGGCATGAAATCCAAAAACAGGGGAGTATGACTAAATTTCATATAGCAGGCGCCCGTGACAGGCCGGCATCAATGGGAGTATATGAATTCCCGACGATTCCGGCAGGCCCGCTGACTGCCACAAAGCAAAAAGCCAGGCGCTGCCTGGCTTTTTTTCGTGCAATCGTGCGAACCGGCTTATTCCGCGGTTTCGACGTCCGCGGCTTCGCTGATTTCCGGACGATCGACCAGTTCGACGAAGGCCATCGGCGCATTGTCGCCCTGACGGAAACCCATCTTCAGGATACGCAGATAGCCGCCATTGCGGTTGGCATAGCGCGGGCCGAGTTCGGCGAACAGCTTGACCACCATTTCGCGGTCGCGCAGGCGGTTGAAGGCGAGGCGCTTGTTGGCCAGCGTGTCGGTCTTGCCGAGGGTCAGGATCGGTTCGACCACGCGGCGCAGTTCCTTGGCCTTCGGCAGCGTGGTCTTGATCGCTTCGTGGCGCAGCAGCGAGACGCTCATGTTGCGCAGCATCGCCAGGCGATGAGCGGAGGTGCGGTTCAACTTACGGAGTCCGTGACGGTGACGCATGATGCTTCCTTTCAGTTTTTCAGTTTGATTCCAGCTCTTCTATCGCCGCCTGACGGCGCGGGCCGGTAACGGGTTTACGGGTAGAGGGAGGCGCTGCCGGCACAGCCGGCGGCGCCGCTTGCAAGGCTTACTTCTCGAGACCGGCCGGCGGCCAGTTTTCCAGCTTCATGCCCAGCGTCAGGCCGCGCGAAGCCAGCACTTCCTTGATTTCGTTCAGCGACTTGCGGCCCAGGTTCGGGGTCTTCAGCAATTCGTTTTCGCTGCGCTGGATCAGGTCGCCGATGTAGTAGATGTTTTCCGCCTTCAGGCAGTTGGCCGAACGCACGGTCAGCTCCAGATCGTCAACCGGACGCAGCAGGATCGGATCGATCTGCGGCGCGCGCGACGGCGCTTCGGCGGCGGCTTCGGTGCCTTCCAGCGCGGCGAACACGTTCAACTGATCGACCAACACGCGCGCCGACTGGCGGATCGCTTCTTCCGGCGAAATCACGCCGTTGGTTTCGATGTTGATGATCAGCTTGTCGAGGTCGGTACGCTGCTCGACGCGCGCCGATTCGACCGAGTAGGACACCCGCCGCACCGGCGAGAACGACGCATCCAGGATGATGCGGCCAATGGTCTTGTTGACGTCTTCCGACAGCCGCCGCACGTTGCCAGGCACATAGCCACGGCCCTTTTCCACCTTGATCTGCATGTCCAGCTTGCCGCCGCCGGTCAGGTGGGCGATCACATGCTCCGGATTGATCAGTTCGACGTCATGCGGCAGATCGATGTCGGAAGCCAGCACCGGGCCATCGCCTTCCTTCTTCAGCGTCAACGTCACTTCATCGCGGTTGTGCAGCTTGAACACCACGCCCTTCAGGTTCAGCAGCAGATCGACCACGTCTTCCTGCACGCCGTCCAGCGACGAGTATTCATGCACGACGTTGGCGATCGTCACTTCGGTCGGCGCGTAACCGACCATCGACGACAGCAGCACGCGGCGCAGCGCATTGCCCAGCGTGTGGCCATAGCCGCGCTCGAACGGTTCCATCACGACCTTGGCATGACCCGGCGTGTAGGCCTCGACTTCGATGATGCGGGGCTTCAGTAAGCTGTTTTGCATGATGATCCTTTTCAATACCCTCGGCTCGTTACACCGATAAGGCTGATGGAAAATAACTTCATTGGCAGGACGGAACCGGAATGCCGGTTCCATCCACGGGAAACTTCAGACGGGAATGCGACGAAACCCGGAATGCGCCGCCGCGTTCCCGGCCGCGCCCGGAGCGCGGCGGTGTGACGGCATCAACGCGAATACAGTTCGACGATCAGCGATTCGTTGACGTCGCTGGCGATCTCGGCGCGATCCGGCAGCGCCTTGAAGGTGCCTTCCATTTTCTTGGCGTCGACCGCGACCCAGCCCGGCATGCCGACCTGCTCGGCCAGCGACAGCGCTTCGACGATGCGGGTCTGTTTCTTGGCCTTTTCGCGCACGGCCACGACATCACCCGGCTTGACCTGATACGACGCGATGTTGACGACGATGCCGTTGACGGTGAGCGCCTTGTGCGATACCAGCTGACGCGCTTCGGCGCGGGTCGAGCCGAAGCCCATGCGGTAGACGACATTGTCGAGACGCGCTTCCAGCAGCTTCAGCAGGGTTTCACCGGTATTGCCCTTGCGGCGCTCGGCTTCGGCGAAGTAGCGGCGGAACTGCCGTTCCAGGACGCCGTACATGCGCTTGACCTTCTGCTTTTCACGCAGCTGGTTGCCGTAGTCGGAAGTCCGCATGCCGGAAGTACGACCATGCTGACCTGGCTTGGAATCGAGCTTGCACTTCGAATCCAGCGAGCGGCGTGCGCTCTTCAGGAACAGATCGGTGCCTTCACGGCGGGAAAGTTTGGCCTTCGGGCCGATGTAACGTGCCACGTTGTTTCCTTTCTTTCAGGTGCCTGGAGCGGCGATCCGGCTGCCGCCTAGCGGCTCCGGTCCTCGCCCCGACACTTTGGTTTGACGCCCCGATCGGACCCGAACGGTCCGTCAGACGCTAGTCTGGCCTGCCTGCTGCCAGACGGTGGGCTTAAGAACAAAACCCGCCAGGGTTGCCGGCGGGCGGTTTACTGCGACAACAAACAATCCGGCGCGGGCGCGACACCCGCGCCCGCATCAGATGCGACGACGCTTCGGCGGACGGCAGCCGTTGTGCGGAACCGGCGTCACATCCTGAATCTGGGTGATCTTGATGCCCAGCGCATTGAGCGCGCGCACCGCCGATTCACGACCCGGACCCGGTCCCTTGATGCGCACTTCCAGGTTCTTGACACCGTATTCGACCGCCACCTTGCCAGCCGCTTCCGCCGCCACCTGGGCCGCGAACGGGGTCGACTTGCGCGAACCCTTGAAGCCGGCGCCGCCGGAAGTCGCCCACGACAGCGCATTGCCCTGACGATCGGTGATGGTGATGATGGTGTTGTTGAAGGACGCGTGAATGTGCGCGATGCCTTCGGCAACGTTCTTCTTGACTTTCTTGCGCACGCGCGCGGCGGCGCTGCTATTCGGGGCTTTTGCCATGGTGGTTTCCTTGAATCCGACGTTCAAACCGACTGCTGAACATCCTGCCAGCGTCGATTATTTCTTCAGCGATTGTGCGGCCTTGCGCGGGCCCTTGCGGGTACGGGCATTGGTGCGGGTGCGCTGACCACGCACCGGCAGGCCCTTGCGATGACGCAAGCCGCGATAGCAACCCAGATCCATCAGGCGCTTGATGCTCATCGAGACTTCGCGGCGCAGATCGCCTTCAACCACGAACTGACCGATTTCGTCACGCAGCTTTTCCAGCTCGTTATCGTCCAGGTCCTTGACCTTCTTGGTGGTCGGCACGCCGGTTTTCGCGCAGATTTCCTGCGCGCGCGGACGACCGATACCGTAGATCGCCGTCAGGCCGATAACGGTATGCTGATGGTTGGGGATGTTGACCCCTGCAATACGTGCCATTCGTTATTCCTCGATCAATAACGTTAATTAACCCTGGCGCTGCTTGTGACGCGGTTCGGTGCAGATGACACGAACCACGCCCTTGCGCTTGATGATCTTGCAGTTGCGGCAAATCCGCTTGACTGATGCGAGCACCTTCATTTTTTGCCCTCTTCTTTCGATTACTTGATCTGTTGCGATCCGGCGCCGGAACCATCCGGCGCCTGCCATTCAAACCCGCTACTTGGTGCGGAACACGATCCTCGCCCGGCTCAGGTCGTAGGGCGTCAGTTCCACCGTTACCTTGTCGCCGGGGAGAATCCGGATGTAGTTCATCCGCATCTTTCCGGAAATATGTCCCAGCACTACATGTCCGTTTTCCAGTTTCACCCGAAAGGTGGCGTTGGGCAGGTTTTCCAGCACCTCGCCCTGCATCTGGATAACGTCGTCTTTTGCCATTCGCTTCGATCCCTTGGGCGATCAGCGCGAGGGAATGCCGCCCTTGAAATTTGCCTTGCGCAGCAGCGACTCATATTGCTGCGACATCACATAGTTCTGCACCTGGGCCATGAAATCCATCGTCACCACGACGATGATCAGCAGCGAGGTACCACCGAAATAGAACGGTACCTTCCAGCGCGCGATCAGGAATTCCGGCAGCAGACAGACCAGCGTGATGTACACCGCGCCAACCAGCGTCAGGCGCATCAGAATCTTGTCGATATAGCGCGCGGTCTGGTCGCCCGGCCGGATACCCGGCACGAAGGCGCCGCTCTTCTTCAGGTTGTCGGCGGTTTCCTTGCTGTTGAACACCAGTGCCGTGTAGAAGAAGCAGAAAAACACGATGGCAATGGCGTACAGCAGCGCATGAATCGGTTCGCCCGGCGCCAGCGACGCCGCCAGATCCTTCAGGAAGCGCATCACCGGATTGGTAATGTCACCCGAAGTGAACCAGCTGGTGATGGTCGCCGGAAACAGGATGATCGACGATGCGAAGATCGGCGGAATCACGCCCGACATGTTCAGCTTCAGCGGCAGATGGCTGCTCTGGCCGCCGTAAATCTTGTTGCCGACCTGGCGCTTGGCGTAATTGACCAGAATCTTGCGCTGGCCGCTTTCGACGAACACCACCGCATAGGTCACCGCCGCTGCGATCACGCAGATCAGCAAGGCTGCCAGCGCGCTCATCGAGCCGGTGCGCACCAGTTCGAACAGGCCGCCCAGCGCGCCCGGCAGACCGGCAACGATACCGGCGAAGATGATGATCGAAATGCCGTTGCCAAGACCGCGTTCAGTGATCTGCTCGCCCAGCCACATCAGGAACATCGTGCCGGTCACCAGCGTCACCATCGTGGTGAAGCGGAACACCAGGCCCGGTTCGATCACCAGTCCTGCCTGCGATTCCAGCGCCACCGCGATGCCGAGCGCCTGGAACAATGCCAGTACCAGCGTGCCGTAGCGCGTGTACTGGGTGATCTTGCGGCGGCCGGCCTCGCCTTCCTTCTTCAGCGCTTCCAGCTGCGGCGACACCACTGACATCAGCTGCATGATGATCGACGCCGAGATGTACGGCATGATGCCAAGCGCGAACACCGCGAAGCGCGACAGGGCACCACCGGAAAACATGTTGAACATGCCCAGGATGCCGCCCTGATTCTGCTTGAACAGCTGGGTCAGCTGGGTTGGGTCGATGCCGGGAACCGGAATATGCGAACCCAGGCGAAACACCACCAGCGCGCCCAGCAGGAACCACAAGCGGTTCCACGGGAAGCCGCTTGCCGCACTCTTAGCCAGTTTGGAATTCGTCGCCAATTATCGCTCCGGGTCTGGGCTGGCTTTACGCCACCGAGCCGCCCGCGGCCTCGATCGCCGCCTTCGCGCCCTTGGTCGCGATCAAACCCTTGACCGTCACCTTCTTCGTCACCGCGCCGGACAGCACGATACGCACCACCCGTGCCAGTTCCGGCACCAGACCGGCCTGCTTCAGGGCCAGCATGTCGACTTCATCGACCGGCAGTTTTTCCAGATCGGACAGACGAATTTCGGCCTTGTACGGCGCTGCCAGCGACTTGAAGCCGCGCTTCGGCAGACGGCGCTGCAGCGGCATCTGACCGCCTTCAAAACCGACCTTGTGGAAGCCGCCGGAACGGGACTTCTGACCCTTGTGACCACGCCCGGCCGTCTTGCCCAGACCCGAACCGATGCCGCGTCCGACGCGGCGCTTGGCGTGCTTGGCGCCGTCAGCCGGCTGAATGCTATTCAATTCCATGATTTGCTCCGTTCGCGAGACCAGGCTCACGACACCACTTTCACCAGATACGAGACCTTGTTGATCATGCCGCGCACCGCCGGCGTGTCCTCCAGCTCGGCAACCGAATTGACCCGACGCAAACCGAGACCGCGCACGGTCGCCCGGTGCGTCTGCCGCGTACCGATCAGGCCCTTGACCAACTTAACCTTGACTGTATTCGCCATGAGGATCACCTTAGCCCAAAATTTCTTCGACGGTCTTGCCGCGCTTGGCAGCAATTTCCGCCGGGGTATTCATGCTGGCCAGACCGTTCAGGGTCGCGCGCACCATGTTGTACGGGTTGGTCGAGCCATTCGACTTGGCCACCACGTTGGTCACGCCCATCACTTCGAAAATCGCGCGCATCGGGCCGCCGGCGATCACGCCGGTACCTTCCTTGGCCGGCACCATCAGCACCGACGAAGCGCCGTGCTTGCCGGTCACGGAATGCTGCAGCGTGCCGTTCTTCAGCGATACCTTGATCATCTTGCGACGGGCCTCTTCCATCGCCTTCTGGACGGCCACCGGAACTTCCTTCGACTTGCCCTTGCCCATGCCGATACGGCCATCGCCATCACCAACCACTGCCAACGCGGCGAAACCCATGATGCGGCCACCCTTCACCACCTTGGTGACGCGATTGACCGCGATCATCTTTTCGCGCATGCCGTCATCCGGCTTGTCGCTTTGCATCTTCGATTGCATTTTTGCCATGACGACTATTCCTTAGAACTTCAGGCCGGCTTCACGCGCGGCTTCCGCCAACGCCTTCACCCGACCGTGATAACGGAAACCGGAGCGGTCGAAGGCAACTTCGGCGACCCCTGCCTTCAGCGCCTTTTCGGCGACCCGCTTGCCCACCAGGGTGGCAGCGGCGACATTGCCGCCCTTGCCCGAGGCCTCGGCCAGCTCCTTGCGCACTTCCGCTTCCGCGGTCGATGCCGACGCCAGCACACGCGCATCCGGCCCGATGACGCTGGCGTAGATGTGCAGGTTCGTACGATGTACGGACAGACGATTTACCTTGAGCTCTGCAATCTTGGCGCGGGTTTGGCGCGACCGGCGCAGACGCGATTCTTTCTTGTCCATCATCAACCCCTATTACTTCTTCTTGGTTTCTTTGAGGATCACCACTTCATCCGCATAGCGCACACCCTTGCCCTTGTACGGCTCGGGTTCGCGGTAAGCGCGGACTTCGGCGGCAACCTGGCCGACACGCTGACGATCGATCCCCTTGATCAGGATTTCGGTCTGGGTCGGCGTTTCGCACTTCACGCCGGCCGGCATCTGATGCACCACCGGATGCGAAAAGCCGAGCGACAGGTTCAGCTTGTCGCCCTGGGCCTGGGCGCGGAAACCGACGCCGACCAGATTCAGCTTCTTTTCGAAACCCTTGGTGACACCGTTGACCATGTTGTTGACCAGCGCGCGCAGCGTACCCGACATCGCATTCGCCTCGCGGCTGTCGTTGGCCGGGGCAAAATTCAGCGTACCGTTGCTGTTTTCCACCTTGACCAGACCGTTCAGGGCCTGGGTCAGCGAACCCAGCGGCCCCTTGACGGTGATCTGCTGCGCCGTGATGGCGACTTCGGCGCCGCTTGGCAGCGCGATCGGCATTTTTCCTACACGGGACATCTTGCGCTCCTTAGGCCACGTAGCAAATGACTTCGCCACCGACACCGGTCGCGCGCGCTTTGCGATCGGTCATGACGCCGCGCGGGGTCGACACGATCGCCACGCCCAAGCCGTTCATGACGTTCGGAATTTCACTCTTGCCCTTGTAGACGCGCAGACCCGGACGGGACACGCGCTCCAGGCGCTCGATCACCGGGCGGCCGGCATAATATTTCAAGCCGATCTTCAGTTCGGGCTTGCCTTCGGCCTGCGACACGGCGAAATCTTCAATGTAACCCTCGTCCTTCAGGACCCCGGCAATCGCCACCTTCAGCTTCGAGGACGGCATTGCGACGGCGGTCTTGTGCACGCCCTGGGCGTTGCGGATCCGGGTCAGCATATCGGCGATAGGATCGCTCATACTCATTGCATATTCTCCTATTACCAGCTGGCTTTGGTCATGCCCGGAATCTCGCCACGCATGGCGGTTTCACGGAGCTTGGTGCGGCCCAGACCGAACATGCGGTAGGTGCCACGCGGACGGCCGGTGATCGCGCAGCGGTTGCGCTGGCGGGTCGGAGCGGAATTGCGCGGCAACTGCTGCAGCTTCAGGCGCGCTTCATAACGCTCTTCCTCCGACTTCGATTGATCGTTGATGATTGCCTTCAACTCGGCGCGCTTGCCGGCATACTTCTTCACCAGGTCGGCGCGCTTTTGTTCACGGTTAATCAGTGCCAGTTTTGCCATGGCGACCTCAGTTTCTGAACGGGAATTTAAATGCGGCGAGAAGCGCCTTGGCTTCCTCGTCGGTCTTTGCTGTCGTCGTGATGCTGACATTCAGACCACGCAGCAAATCGATCTTGTCGTACTCGATTTCAGGGAAGATGATCTGTTCCTTGACACCGATGTTGTAGTTGCCGCGACCATCGAACGCCCGACCGGAAACACCGCGGAAATCGCGCACGCGCGGCAGTGCCACGGTGATGAAGCGGTCGAGGAATTCATACATGCGGGTACCGCGCAAGGTGACCATGCAACCGATCGGATAGCCTTCACGAATCTTGAAGCCGGCGATGGCCTTGCGCGCCTTGGTGACCACAGGCTTCTGGCCGGCGATCTTGGTCAGATCGCCCATTGCGTGCTCAATGATCTTCTTGTCCGCAACCGCTTCCGACAGCCCCATGTTCAGGGTAATCTTCTGGATGCGCGGAACCTCCATCACCGACTTGTAGCCGAACTTGGCCACCAGATCGGCGACGACCTTATCTTTATAGAATTGCTGGAGACGGACCATGATTGTTACACCTTAACGACTTCACCAGTGGACTTGAACACGCGAACCTTGCTGCCGTCCACGATCTTGAAACCCACCCGATCCGCCTTGCCAGTTGCGGCATTGAACAAGGCAACGTTCGACACGTGAATAGGCATGGCCTTGTCGACGATGCCACCGGTCGCACCGGTCATCGGATTCGGACGCACCGCCTTCTTGGCGACGTTGACGCCCTCGACGACGACGTGATTTTCATCCACGCGCTGCTTGACCACACCGCGCTTGCCCTTGTCCTTGCCGGCCAGCACGATGACTTCATCGTTTTTGCGAATTTTGTTCATGACGACCCCTTACAGAACTTCAGGCGCGAGCGAAACGATCTTCATGAAACGCTCGGTGCGCAGTTCGCGCGTAACCGGCCCGAAGATGCGGGTGCCGATCGGCTCCAGCTTGGCATTCAGCAGCACGGCGGCATTGCCGTCGAACTTCACCAGCGAACCATCCTGGCGACGCACGCCCTTGGCGGTACGAACCACCACGGCGTTGTAGATTTCACCCTTCTTGACACGACCGCGCGGCGCGGCCGCTTTCACGGTGACCTTGATGATGTCGCCAATGCCGGCATAACGACGCTTGGACCCACCCAGGACCTTGATGCACATGACTTCGCGCGCACCAGTGTTGTCGGCTACATCGAGCCGGCTTTCAGTTTGAATCATGATATTTTCTTTCCCAACTTAACCCGCCAATCCACACAACGTGGGCTTGCGGCCAGTCTTGGTCCTGTCAGCCGCCCCGTCGGGAGCCGCGCTGCTTAGGTGGACGATTTCCGAAATTTCCTGCTGCGCACCTGCCGTAACGGCAAGCGGCAACGCCAAAACATCAGCGAAGCCGGTGATTATGACAGCAAATTCAGCAATTTACAACCAAAACTTAGATGACCTGTGCCACCTGTACCACGCGGGTGACGGTCCATGCCTTGGTCCGGGAAATCGGACGACCTTCCTGGATTTCAACGATATCGCCAGCCTTGGCCTGGTTCGATTCGTCATGCGCATGGTATTTGTTCGACCGCATGATGATCTTGCCGTACAGCGGATGCTTGACATGCCGCTCGATCAACACGGTGACGGTCTTGTCCATCTTGTCGGAAACGACCTTGCCGGTCAGCGTCCGCTTGGACGCCTGTTTCACTTGATCATTCATTGCTGCGCATCCTTCTGATTCATCACCGTCTTTACGCGCGCGATATCACGACGCACTTTTTTGAGCTGCGAGGTATTGCTCAGTTGTTGCGTAGCCAGCTGCATGCGCAGGCCGAACTGCGCCTTCAGCAGATCCTGCAGTTCCTTGGCCAGCGCAGCCTGATCCTTGCCGCGGAGTTCATTTGCTTTCATGTGTCACCCTTATTGGCCGATTTGACGCACCACGAAGGTGGTCTGCAGCGGCAGCTTGGCGGCCGCCAGGCGGAAGGCTTCGCGTGCCAGCGCTTCATCGACGCCATCCATTTCGTACAGCATCTTGCCGGGCTGAATTTCCGCCACGTAATATTCCGGATTGCCCTTGCCGTTACCCATACGGACTTCAGCCGGCTTCTGGGAAATCGGCTTGTCCGGAAAAATACGGATCCAGATACGGCCACCGCGCTTGATGTGACGTGTCATCGCGCGACGCGCCGCTTCGATCTGGCGCGCGGTGATACGGCCGCGACCGACTGCCTTCAGACCGAATTCGCCAAACGACACGGCGGTACCGCGCGAATGGGAAATCCCGGTGTTGCGACCTTTTTGCTCTTTGCGATATTTTCTGCGTGCTGGTTGCAGCATGTTTATTCTCCTGCCTTTTCGGCCGGGACGGCGGCAGCTTCGGCCCCGTCATCCGGACTCTTTGCGGTACGCGCGCCACGCTTGGGAGCGCTGGTAGCAGCACCCGGAGCGGCGGACTGACCATCTGCACGCTTCGCGCGCGGCCGGCCGGCCGGCTTGCCATCGTCGCGACGCGGGCCGCGGCGCTTGTTGCGTTCGTCGTCACCGGCCACCTCGATGGTCGGCGCTTCGCCGCTGGCCAGACGATCGCCCTTGTAGACCCACACCTTGATACCGATGATGCCGTAGGTAGTCTGGGCTTCGCCGAAACCGTAGTCGATCTCGGCACGCAGCGTATGCAGCGGCACGCGGCCTTCGCGGTACCACTCCTTGCGGGCGATTTCAATGCCGTTCAAACGACCGGACGACATGATCTTGATACCCTGGGCGCCCAGACGCATCGCGTTCTGCATCGCGCGCTTCATCGCGCGACGGAACATGATGCGCTTTTCGAGCTGCTGGGCGATCGAATCGGCGATCAGTTGCGCGTCGATTTCCGGCTTGCGCACTTCCTCGATGTTGACGTGCACCGGCACGCCCATCATCCTGGTCAGCGCGCCCTTCAGGACTTCGATGTCCTCGCCCTTGCGTCCGATTACCACGCCCGGACGCGAGCTGAAAATCGTGATACGGGCATTCTTGGCTGGCCGCTCGATGACCACGCGCGACACCGAAGCGTTCTTCAGCTTGGTCTTCAGGTAAGCGCGAACCTTCAGATCCTCGTTCAGCATGTCGGCAAAATTGCCGCTGCCGGCATACCAGCGCGACCCCCAGTTACGGGTGACCGCGAGGCGGAAACCGGTCGGATGTATTTTCTGTCCCATCGTGACTCCTTAGTTGCCGACAGTCACGTAAATGTGACAGGATTGTTTGGAAATACGATCCCCACGGCCCTTCGCCCGTGCCGTGAAGCGCTTCAGAACCGCGCCCTTTTCGACATAGATCGTCTTGACCTTCAATTCGTCGATGTCGGCGCCATCATTGTGCTCGGCGTTGGCAATCGCGGATTCGAGAACCTTCTTGATGATGACCGCGCCCTTTTTCGGGCTGAAGGTCAGGATATTGAGCGCCTGATCGACTTTCTTGCCGCGAATCAGGTCGGCAACCAGCCGGCCCTTCTGGGCCGACAGCCGCACACCGCGCAGAATAGCTTTAGTTTCCATCTCGCACCTTACCTCTTCGCCTTCTTGTCGGCCGCATGACCCTTGAACGTACGGGTCAGCGCAAACTCGCCGAGCTTGTGCCCGACCATGTTTTCGGAGATGTACACCGGCACGTGCTGCCTGCCGTTGTGCACAGCGATCGTCAGACCGATGAAGTCCGGCATGATGGTGGAGCGACGCGACCAGGTCTTGATCGGCTTCTTGTCCTTGGCAGCCTGGGCCGCTTCGACTTTCTTCACCAGGTGGGCGTCACAGAACGGCCCTTTTTTCAATGAACGTGTCATCTGTTACCCCTTATTTCTTGCCGCGGCGCGAAACGATCATCGACGACGTGCGCTTGTTGCTGCGCGTCCGCTTGCCCTTGGTCTGCTGGCCCCACGGCGAAACCGGATGGCGCCCCGCCGCAGTACGGCCTTCACCGCCGCCGTGCGGGTGGTCGATCGGGTTCATCACGACACCGCGAACCGTCGGACGCACACCACGCCAGCGCATCGCACCGGCCTTGCCGATCTTGCGCAGGTTGTGCTCGCCGTTGCCGACTTCACCAACCGTCGCGCGGCATTCGATGTGCACGCGACGCACTTCGCCGGAACGCAGGCGCACCTGCGCGTAGGTTCCTTCACGCGCCATCAGAACGACGCCGGCACCAGCGGTACGGGCGATCTGGGCACCCTTGCCAGGCAGCATTTCCACACAATGCATGGTGGTGCCGACCGGAATATTGCGAATCGGCAGGCAGTTACCCGATTTGATCGGCGCTTCGGCACCGTTCATCAGCTGATCGCCGACCGCCATCCCCTTGGCGGCGATGATGTACTTGCGCTCGCCGTCGGCATAGCACAACAGGGCGATATGCGCGCTGCGGTTCGGGTCATATTCGATCCGCTCGACCTTGGCCGGAACGCCATCCTTGTTGCGACGGAAATCCACCACACGATAGTGATGCTTGTGACCGCCACCGATGTGACGGGTGGTGATGTGACCATTGTTGTTGCGGCCGGCGCTCTTCGACTTCTTTTCGGTCAGCGCCGCCAGCGGACGGCCTTTGTACAGGTCGGCATTAACGACCTTCACCATACCGCGACGGCCAGGCGAGGTCGGCTTTACTTTAACCAGTGCCATTACTTAACCTCTTCGGTGAAATTGATTTCCTGGCCCGGCTTCAGGCACACGAATGCGCGCCGGGTATGATTGCGCCGCCCGATGAACCGACCGGCACGCTTCTGCTTGCCCTGGCGGTTGGCAACCTGCACCGACTCGACCTCCACCTTGAACAGCAGTTCGACCGCCGCCTTCACTTCCAGCTTGGTGGCATCGGGAGTCACCAGAAAAACAACCTGCTCGCGCTTCTCGGCCAGCATGGTTGCCTTTTCCGAAATGACCGGCGCCAACAGCACCTTCATCAGGCGTTCTTCGCCATGTTTTGCCATTGCGCTCATGCCAGCATCTCCTCGATCTTTGCCAGGGCCGGCTTGGTGATCAGGACCTTCTTGTAGAACACCAGCGACAGCGGATCCGCCTGATGCGGCTCAACCACCAGCACGCTCGGCAAATTGCGCGACGCCAGGAACAGGTTTTCCTCAAGTGCGTCGGTGATGACCAGCACGGAATCCAGCCCCATGCCCTTCAGTTTTTGCGACAACAGTTTGGTTTTCGGCGCTTCCAGGGTCAGGCCCTCGATCACCGACAGACGGCCTTCACGCGCCAGCTGCGACAGGATCGAACAGACACCCGCCCGATACATCTTCTTGTTGACCTTGTGCGAGAAATTTTCTTCCGGCGAATTCGGGAAGATGCGACCACCGCCACGCCACAGCGGCGACGACGACATGCCGGCACGAGCACGGCCGGTACCTTTCTGGCGCCACGGCTTCTTGGTGGTGTGACTGACTTCTTCGCGGTCTTTCTGCTTGCGATTGCCGCTGCGAGCGTTGGCCTGATAAGCCACCACGATCTGGTGAATCAACGCCTCGTTGTAATCACGACCGAAAATGGTATCCGGCGCGGCAACGTTGGCTGCAGCCTGACCTTGTTCGTCAAGGAGCTTGAGTTCCATCGATTAGCCCCCCTTCTTGGCTTTTACTTTGACGGCGGCCGAAACCACGACCTGACCGTTCTTGGCACCCGGCACAGCGCCCTTGACCAGCAACAACTGGCGCTCGGCGTCGACACGGGCGATTTCCAGATTCTGCACGGTGCAGGTGACGTCACCCAGATGACCGGTCATGCGCTTGCCGGGGAACACGCGCCCCGGATCCTGCGCCATGCCGATCGAACCCGGCACGTTATGGGAACGCGAGTTACCGTGGGTAGCACGACCGGAACCGAAGTTGTAGCGCTTGATCGTGCCGGCATAGCCCTTACCGATCGACACACCCTGAACATCGACCTTCTGGCCAGCCTCGAACAGACTGACGGCAACAACGTCGCCCGCCTTCATTTCGGCGGCCTTGGCGGCATCGACACGGAATTCTTTGAGGACTGCCCCAGCCTCGACACCCGCCTTGGCGTAATGTCCGGCGGCAGCTTTATTGACACGCGAAGCGCGGCGCTGACCGAATGCGACCTGGACGGCGGAATAGCCATCCGTGTCCGGGGTTTTGATTTGCGTCACACGGTTGTTCGACACGTCCAGCACGGTAACGGGAATCGACTCGCCGTCATCCGTGAAGATGCGCATCATGCCAACCTTGCGACCAACAAGGCCCAAGCTCATTGTTTTCTCCATTCCCGCCTGCGATTGGGCGGGGCTGATGTTGTACCACTCGACAAAGCGAAAATGCTTTGCGCATTTTCGCCGAAGCCGAGCATTATAACGTGACACCGACATTTCCACAACAGCGGAAATCCGGCGTCTCTTCCAATCCACACTACCCCGAAAGCCGCATCGAGCCACGGGGCCGGAGCGAGCGGCGTTTGCCGCGCGCCCCGCTACCACATCATTGCAACTTGATTTCGACGTCGACGCCAGCCGGCAGATCGAGCTTCATCAGTGCATCGACCGTCTTGTCGGTCGGATCGACGATGTCCATCAGACGCACATGCGTACGGATTTCGAACTGGTCGCGCGAAGTCTTGTTGACGTGCGGAGAACGCAGCACATCGAAACGCTGGATACGGGTCGGCAGCGGAACCGGGCCCTTGACCACGGCGCCGGTGCGCTTGGCGGTATCGACGATTTCCAGTGCCGACTGATCGATCAGGCGGTAATCGAAAGCCTTCAGACGGATACGGATTTTCTGATTGGGAGTGGACATCTTTTTTCCTTTAAAGAGCGAACCGCGGGCAGCTGCCGCCCGCGGCATATGCGTTGACGGGCGGACCGCCGCCCGAAAACTCCAGTTACTCGATGATCTTCGACACCACGCCGGCGCCGACGGTACGACCGCCTTCACGGATGGCGAAGCGCAGGCCTTCTTCCATCGCGATCGGGTTGATCAGTTGCACGGTGATCGTGACGTTGTCGCCCGGCATGACCATTTCCTTGTCCTTCGGCAGTTCGATCGAGCCGGTGACGTCGGTGGTACGGAAGTAGAACTGCGGGCGGTAGTTGTTGAAGAACGGCGTGTGACGACCGCCTTCGTCCTTCGACAGCACGTAGATTTCGCCGGTGAAGTGCTTGTGCGGCTTGATCGAGCCCGGCTTGGCCAGCACCTGGCCGCGTTCGACTTCTTCGCGCTTGGTGCCGCGCAGCAGCACGCCGACGTTGTCGCCGGCCTGGCCCTGGTCGAGCAGCTTGCGGAACATTTCGACGCCGGTGCAGGTGGTCTTCTGGGTGTCGCGGATGCCGACGATTTCGATTTCTTCGCCGACCTTGATGATGCCGCGTTCGACGCGGCCGGTGACGACGGTGCCGCGACCGGAGATCGAGAAGACGTCTTCGACCGGCATCAGGAAGGTGCCGTCAACGGCGCGTTCCGGGGTCGGGATGTAGGTGTCGAGGGCTTGCGCCAGGCCGAGGATGGCTTGTTCGCCGAGCGGACCGGTGTCGCCTTCGAGGGCGAGCTTGGCCGAGCCTTTGATGATCGGCAGGTCGTCGCCGGGGAATTCGTACTTGGAGAGCAGTTCGCGCACTTCCATTTCGACCAGTTCGAGCAGTTCTTCGTCGTCGACCATGTCGCACTTGTTGAGGAAGACGATGATGTACGGCACGCCGACCTGGCGGGCCAGCAGGATGTGTTCGCGGGTTTGCGGCATCGGGCCGTCGGCGGCCGAGCACACCAGGATCGCGCCGTCCATCTGGGCGGCGCCGGTGATCATGTTCTTGACGTAGTCGGCGTGGCCCGGGCAGTCGACGTGCGCGTAGTGCCGGGTTTCCGTTTCGTATTCGACGTGCGAGGTGTTGATGGTGATGCCGCGTGCCTTTTCTTCCGGCGCATTGTCGATCTGGTCGTAGCCCTTCGCTTCGCCGCCAAACTTCTTCGACAGCACCGTCGCAATCGCCGCCGTCAGAGTCGTCTTGCCGTGATCCACGTGACCAATCGTACCCACGTTCACGTGCGGCTTCGTCCGCTCAAACTTGCTCTTTGCCATTTTGATATTCCTTCAAAAAGAACGATTCATGCATTGCGGGACAAAGTGGCCGGCAACCCGCGCGCCAGCCCTCCCCGTCCCGGACTGGATAATTACTTGGCCTTGGCGCTGATGATGGCGTCGATGACGTTCTTCGGCGCTTCCGCGTAGTGCTTGAACTCCATCGTGTAGGTCGCGCGACCCTGGGTCGCCGAACGCAACGAGGTGGCGTAACCGAACATTTCCGACAACGGCACTTCGGCCTTGATGATCTTGCCGCCGCCACCGGAAATTTCATCCATGCCCTGCACCATGCCGCGACGGGACGACAGGTCGCCCATCACGGTACCGGCGTAGTCTTCCGGCGTTTCGACTTCGACCGCCATCATCGGCTCGAGAATCACCGGACTGGCCTTGCGGCAGCCATCCTTGAATGCCATCGAGGCAGCCATGCGGAAGGCGTTTTCGTTCGAGTCGACGTCATGGTAGGAACCGAAGGTCAGCGTCACCTTGACGTCCACCACCGGATAACCGGCCAGCACGCCATTCGGCAGGGTTTCCAGCACGCCCTTTTCGACTGCCGGGATGTATTCGCGCGGCACCACGCCGCCCTTGATCGCATCGACGAACTCGAAGCCCTTGCCGGCTTCCTGCGGCTCGATGGTCAGCACCACGTGGCCATACTGACCGCGACCGCCGGACTGCTTGACGAACTTGCCTTCGACATCGGTGACCGGCTTGCGAATGGTTTCACGGTAGGCCACCTGCGGCTTGCCGACCGTCGCTTCGACGTTGAATTCGCGCTTCATGCGATCGACGATGATTTCCAGGTGCAGTTCGCCCATACCGGAAATAATGGTCTGGCCGGATTCTTCATCGGTCCGCACACGGAACGACGGATCTTCCGCCGCCAGGCGATTCAGCGCCAGGCCCATCTTTTCCTGATCCGCCTTGGTCTTCGGCTCGACCGCCTGCGAAATCACCGGATCCGGGAACACCATGCGCTCCAGCGTAATGACCGAATTGACGTCGCACAGCGTATCGCCAGTGGTGACTTCCTTCAGACCGACCGCGGCGGCGATGTCGCCGGCACGCACTTCCTTGACCTCGTCGCGCTCGTTGGCACGCATCTGCAACAGACGGCCAAGACGTTCCTTCTTGCCCTTGACCGGATTCAGCACGGTGTCGCCGGAATTGACGACGCCCGAGTAGACGCGGAAGAAGATCAGCTGGCCGACAAACGGGTCGGTCATGATCTTGAACGCCAGCGCCGAGAATTTTTCATCGTCGCTCGCTTCGCGGGTGGCCGGTTCTTCGTTTTCGTCGATGCCGGAAACCGGCGGAATATCGGTCGGCGACGGCAGGAAATCGAGCACCGCGTCGAGCATGCGCTGCACACCCTTGTTCTTGAAAGCCGAACCGCACAGCATCGGCTGGATTTCACCAGCGATGGTGCGCTGACGCAGGCCGGCCAGGATATCGGCCTCGGACAGATCGCCCTCTTCCAGGTACTTGTTCATCAGCTCTTCGCTGGATTCGGCAGCCGATTCGACCATCTTTTCACGCCATTCATTGGCGGTATCGACCAGCTCGGCGGGAATGTCGCGATATTCGAACTTCATGCCCTGCGACGCTTCGTCCCAGAAGATCGCCTTCATCTTGATCAGATCGACCACACCCTGGAAGCTGTCCTCGGCACCGATCGGCACCACGATCGGCACCGGATTGGCCTTCAGACGCGCCTTCATCTGATCGACGACCTTGAAGAAGTTGGCACCGGTACGGTCCATCTTGTTGACGAAGGCCAGACGCGGCACGTGGTGCTTGTTGGCCTGACGCCACACGGTTTCCGACTGCGGCTGCACGCCGCCGACCGCGCAGTAGACCATGCAGGCGCCATCCAGCACGCGCATCGAGCGCTCGACTTCAATGGTGAAATCGACGTGGCCCGGGGTGTCGATGATGTTGATGCGGTGCTCCGGACGCGACAGGTCCATGCCCTTCCAGAAGCAGGTCACCGCCGACGAGGTGATGGTGATGCCGCGCTCCTGCTCCTGCTCCATCCAGTCGGTGGTGGCGGCACCGTCGTGCACCTCGCCCAGCTTGTGGGTCACGCCGGTGTAAAACAGGATGCGCTCGGAGGTGGTGGTCTTGCCGGCGTCGATGTGAGCGGAAATACCGATGTTGCGATAGCGCTCGATGGGGGTCTTGCGGGCCATGATTGATCCAATATCTCTCTAACGAACAAAACCGAGCGTCATTTTTTTCCAAAAATGTGCCCGGTTCCGTACAGATTTGCCAAGAAGCATGCGCCTCCGACGAGGCGCAGCCATTCGTATTGCTACTAGAAGCGGAAGTGGGAGAACGCCTTGTTCGCTTCTGCCATGCGATGCACTTCGTCGCGCTTCTTCATCGCACCACCACGGCTTTCGGCCGCTTCCATCAGTTCGCCAGCCAGACGCAACGGCATCGATTTTTCGCTGCGCTTGTTGGCCGCTTCGCGCAGCCAGCGCATCGACAGCGCCATGCGGCGCACCGGACGCACTTCGACCGGCACCTGGTAGTTGGCGCCGCCGACGCGACGGGACTTGACCTCGACCATCGGCTTGCAGTTATTGATCGCGGTCAGGAACACTTCCAGCGGGTCCTTGCCGGACTTGCTCTGGATATGATCGAAAGCACCGTAGATGATGTTTTCGGCGACCGACTTCTTGCCCGACAGCATCAGGATGTTGACGAACTTGGCGACATCGACATTGCCGAATTTCGGATCCGGCAGGATTTCGCGCTTGGGAACTTCACGACGACGTGGCATTGCAATTCCTTTCGATCTTCAGTTGAGCACAGACATTTTTGCCTCGCGCTCGCGGACGGCCCTCATGACCGCCCACTTACTCGGCCCATCCGGGGCCGATCCAGTCGCGCGGCACCAGGCCGCGCAAAGACGATTACTTCTTGGCGGCCTTGGCGCGCTTGGCGCCGTACTTCGAACGCGCCTGCTTGCGGTCCTTGACACCCTGGGTATCGAGGGCACCGCGCACCATGTGGTAACGCACACCCGGCAAGTCCTTGACACGACCGCCGCGCAGCAGCACGACACTGTGCTCCTGCAGGTTGTGGCCTTCACCGCCGATGTACGAAATGACTTCGAAACCGTTGGTCAGGCGCACCTTGGCGACCTTACGCAGCGCCGAGTTCGGCTTCTTCGGCGTGGTCGTGTAGACGCGGGTGCAGACACCGCGCTTCTGCGGGCTGTTTTCCAGCGCCGGCGACTTGCTCTTGACGCTGGCCGAGACGCGCGGATGGCGGATCAGTTGATTGATGGTTGGCATCGTTTTTATCCAACAAAATTACGGCATTGAACACATCCCGGAAACGGTTGCCCGGGACACTGGAAAATCATCGCACCGATATCCGGGGATTCGGCGCAGGTTCGATTCGGACTTGGAGAAGAAGCGTCGCAGGAAGCGAGAAACAGCAGACCAAAGAACGCTTAAGCCCAGCAGAGCTTAAAATCGAGAACTCGCGAGTATATTCCGCCGCGACGATGCCGTCAACCGGGAAAACGGTCCGAAGCGGGAATGCCGGCCGCATGACGGCCGGGAACCAGTCGCTTTGAAAAAATAGGGGAGTATGGTCAAAAAATCGAAAGCAGGCGCCCGACAGCGGGGCACATGAAGGGGAGTATCTGTTTTTCGCATGATCGGGCCTGCGGACATTGATCTACTTTCAACAAGACTATCGGGAGTATGTCAAAAAATATCCCGATTTATGCCAGGTAGCGGGAACATGGAAAGGGAGTATCTGGAAAGCGGCGGTCCCCCCGGCAAGACAAAGCCTTTCTCCGCATCCCACTACCGATAAAAAAACGGCGCCGGGGAAGCCGGCGCCGTTGATCGCAACAGCCGTGCCTTGTCAGGCGTGCATCAGGAGGCTTCGCCGTCCGGCGACCCCAGGGTTTCCGGGTGCGCTTCCACTTCGGCCGCCTGCGCCAGCCGCTCGGCTTCCAGCAGCGCGGCGCGCTCCTCGGCTTCCCACGCATCCTTTTCCTTGCGGGCGCGGTGGAAGGCCAGGCCGGTGCCGGCCGGAATCAGACGGCCGACGATGACGTTTTCCTTCAGGCCGCGCAGACCATCCTTCTTGCCCATGATGGCCGCTTCGGTGAGAACGCGCGTGGTTTCCTGGAACGATGCCGCCGAAATGAACGAATCGGTCGACAGCGAGGCCTTGGTGATGCCCAGCAGCACGTTTTCGTAGGTCGCCGGAATCTTGCCTTCGGCGATCACGCGGTCGTTTTCGTCCAGCAGCTCGGAACGCTCGACCTGTTCACCCGTGATGTAGTTGGCATCGCCCGGATCAACCACCTGCACGCGGCGCAACATCTGGCGCACGATCACTTCGATGTGCTTGTCGTTGATCTTCACGCCCTGCAGACGATAGACGTCCTGCACTTCATCGACGATGTAGCGTGCCAGCGCCTCGATACCCAGCAGACGCAGGATGTCCTGCGGATCGGCCGGACCATCGACGATCATTTCGCCCTTGTTCACCACCTGGCCGTCATGCACCAGCACCTGCTTGTCCTTGGTGATCAGGAACTCGTGCTTCTGGCCTTCCATGTCGGTGATTTCCAGACGCTGCTTGCCCTTGGTTTCCTTGCCGAACGCCACCGTGCCGGTGACTTCCGCCAGCATGCCGGCGTCCTTCGGCGAACGCGCCTCGAACAGTTCCGCCACCCGCGGCAGACCGCCGGTGATGTCGCGGGTCTTCTGCGATTCGGTCGGGATGCGCGCCAGCACTTCGCCGGCGGTGACCTGCTGGCCGTCCTTGACGGTGATCAGCGCGCCGACCTGGAAGCCGATCGTCACCGAATGCTCGGTGCCGGCGATCTTGACTTCCTCGCCCTGCTCGTTCAGCAGCTTGACCTGCGGACGCACCGACTTCGAGGCGCTGCGGCGCTTGGCATCGATCACCACCAGCGTCGACAGGCCGGTCACTTCGTCGACCTGACGCGCGACGGTAACGCCTTCCTCGACGTTCTCGAAGCGCACCGTGCCGGCGTATTCGGTGATCACCGGGCGCGTCAGCGGATCCCAGGTGGCCAGCGTGGTGCCGGCCTTGATCGCCAGACCGTCCTTGACGATCAGGGTGGCGCCGTACGGCACCTTGTGGCGTTCGCGCTCGCGGCCGTGGTCGTCGGTGATCAGCACCTCGCCGGAACGCGAAATGACGATCTGCTCGCCCTTGCCATTGGTCAGGTAACGCATCGTCGCCGAGAAGCGCACGGTGCCGTTCGACTTCGCTTCGACGCCGGAAGCCACCGCCGCGCGCGACGCCGCGCCGCCGATGTGGAAGGTCCGCATCGTCAGCTGGGTGCCGGGTTCGCCGATCGACTGCGCCGCCACCACACCGACCGCTTCGCCGGCATTGACCAGCGTGCCGCGGCCGAGATCGCGACCGTAGCACTTGGCGCACAGGCCGTAGCGGGTGTCGCAAGTCAGCGGCGTGCGCACCTTCACTTCGTCGACGCCGATGCGCTCGATTTCCTCGACCGCGTCTTCGTCCAGCAGGGTGCCGGCCTCGAACGCGGTTTCCTGCGTTTCCGGATTGATGATATCGACCGCGGCGACGCGACCGAGGATGCGGTCACGCAAGGCCTCGATCACTTCACCGCCTTCGACCAGCGCCTTCATCGACGCGCCATTGGTGGTGCCGCAATCGTCTTCGGTTACGACCAGGTCCTGGGTAACGTCGACCAGACGGCGCGTCAGATAGCCGGAGTTGGCGGTCTTCAGCGCGGTATCGGCCAGACCCTTGCGGGCGCCGTGGGTCGAGATGAAGTACTGCAGCACGTTCAGGCCTTCGCGGAAATTCGCGGTAATCGGCGTTTCGATGATCGAGCCGTCCGGCTTGGCCATCAGGCCGCGCATGCCGGCCAGCTGGCGAATCTGCGCGGCGGAACCGCGCGCGCCGGAGTCGGCCATCATGTAGATCGCGTTGAACGATTCCTGCATGCCCTTGCTGCCGTCGCGCCGGGTCACTTCCTCGACCTTCAGCTGCTCCATCATCGCCTTGCCGACTTCATCGCCGGTCTTGCCCCAGATGTCGACCACCTTGTTGTAGCGCTCGCCGGCGGTCACCAGACCGGACGCGTACTGCTGCTCGATCTGCTTGACTTCATGTTCGGCGGCGGCGATCAGCTTGGCCTTCTGCGGCGGCACCAGCATGTCGTCGACGCAGATCGAGATGCCGGCACGGGTCGCCAGCCGGAAGCCGGACTGCATCAGCTTGTCGGCGAACACGACGGTGGCGCGCAGGCCGCACTTGCGGAACGAGATGTTGATCAGCCTGGAGATTTCCTTCTTCTTCAGCGCCCGGTTCAGCACCGAGAACGGCAACCCCTTGGGCAGGATTTCCGACAGGATGGCGCGGCCGACCGTGGTTTCATAGCGGTTGATCGCCTTGACGAATTCGCCCGGCTCGGCGCCCTTCAGATATTCGGTGATGCGCACCGTGATACGGGTCGCCAGCTCGACTTCCTTGTTGTCGTAGGCGCGGATCACCTCCGACACGTCCGGGAACATCATGCCTTCGCCCTTGGCGTTGATCGCCTCGCGGGTCGCGTAGTACAGGCCCAGCACGATGTCCTGGGACGGCACGATCGACGGTTCGCCGTTGGACGGGAACAGGATGTTGTTGGACGCCAGCATCAGCGTGCGCGCTTCCATCTGCGCCTCGATCGACAGCGGCACGTGAACCGCCATCTGGTCGCCGTCGAAGTCGGCGTTGAACGCCGCGCACACCAGCGGATGCAGCTGGATCGCCTTGCCTTCGATCAGTACCGGCTCGAACGCCTGGATGCCGAGACGGTGCAGCGTCGGCGCACGGTTCAGCATCACCGGATGCTCGCGGATCACTTCTTCCAGGATGTCCCACACCACCGGTTCCTGGATTTCCACCAGCTTCTTGGCGGCCTTGATCGTGGTCGCCAGACCCATCAGCTCCAGCTTGTTGAAAATGAACGGCTTGAACAGTTCCAGCGCCATCAGCTTCGGCAAGCCGCACTGATGCAGTTTCAGCTGCGGACCAACCACGATCACCGAGCGGCCGGAATAGTCGACGCGCTTGCCGAGCAGGTTCTGGCGGAAACGACCGCCCTTGCCCTTGATCATTTCGGCCAGCGACTTCAGCGGCCGCTTGTTGGCGCCGGTCATCGCCTTGCCGCGGCGGCCGTTGTCCAGCAGCGAATCGACCGCTTCCTGCAGCATGCGCTTTTCGTTGCGCGTGATGATTTCCGGCGCGCGCAATTCCATCAGCCGCTTCAGGCGGTTGTTGCGGTTGATCACGCGACGGTACAGATCGTTCAGGTCGGAGGTGGCGAAACGGCCACCATCCAGCGGCACCAGCGGACGAAGTTCCGGCGGCAGCACCGGCAGCACTTCCATGATCATCCAGTCCGGCTTGATGCCGGAACGCTGGAACGCTTCCAGCACCTTCAGGCGCTTGGCGTACTTCTTGATCTTGGCTTCCGACTTCGATTCCTTCAGTTCGGTGCGCAGGGTTTCCGCTTCGCGGTCGATGTCGATCGAACGCAGCAGTTCGCGGATGCCCTCGGCGCCCATGAAGGCGGTGAATTCGTCGCCGTATTCCTCGTACTTGGCGGCGTAGTCGTCTTCCGACATGATCTGGCACTTCTTCAGCGGCGTCATGCCCGGATCGGTGACCACGTAGGCTTCGAAGTACAGCACGCGCTCGATGTCGCGCAGCGTCATGTCGAGCACCATGCCCAGACGCGACGGCAGCGACTTCAGGAACCAGATGTGCGCGGTCGGCGAGGCCAGCTCGATGTGGCCCATGCGCTCGCGGCGCACCTTGGCCAGCGTCACTTCGACGCCGCACTTCTCGCAGATGACGCCACGATGCTTCAGGCGCTTGTACTTGCCGCACAGGCATTCATAGTCCTTGATCGGGCCGAAAATCTTGGCGCAGAACAGGCCGTCGCGCTCCGGCTTGAAGGTGCGGTAGTTGATGGTTTCCGGCTTCTTGACTTCGCCGTAGGACCAGGAACGGATTTTTTCCGGCGACGCGAGGCCGATCTTGATCGCGTCGAACTGTTCGTTTTGCTGAACTTGCTTGAATAGATCGAGCAGTGCTTTCATTTCTATCACTCCAATGTGGCGTGAATGACACCTGGCAGCGTGGAATCGGTGAACCGCTTCTACCCTGTTCGTATCGCCGGGAGAGCCCTGCGCCATCGTGCGGCGAGAGTTCCGGCGCTACCGGGAGCGACGACCGCCCCGCGCTTGCCGAATACCGTTTGCCCGCCGGCCTGCCGACGAGCCCCTGCTACCTTCCTAATCCCTCTCGAGATCGATGTCGATGCCGAGCGAACGGATTTCCTTCACCAGCACGTTGAACGACTCCGGCATGCCGGCATCGATCACGTGGTCGCCCTTGACCAGGTTTTCGTACACCTTGGTACGGCCATTGACGTCGTCGGACTTCACGGTCAGCATTTCCTGCAGCACGTAGGAAGCGCCGTAGGCTTCCAGCGCCCACACTTCCATTTCGCCGAAACGCTGGCCACCGAACTGCGCCTTGCCGCCCAGCGGCTGCTGGGTCACCAGCGAGTACGGGCCGGTCGAACGGGCGTGCATCTTGTCGTCGACCAGATGGTGCAGCTTCAGGAAGTGCATGTAGCCGACCGTGACCGGGCGCTCGAACGCTTCGCCGGTGCGGCCGTCGTACATCGTCACCTGGTTCTTCGACGGCGTCATGCCGAGCTGCCTGGCGATCGGGTCCGGATAGGCCAGATCCAGCATGTGGCGGATTTCCTCTTCGTCGGCGCCGTCGAACACCGGCGTCGCGAACGGCACGCCCTGCTTCAGGTTGTTGGCCAGTTCCAGCACTTCCTCGTCATTCAGACCGTCCACTTCCTCGGCCTTGCCGGATTCGTTGTAGACCGTCTTCAGGAACTTGCGCAGTTCGGCCGCCTTGGCTTGCGCCTTCAGCATTTCACCGATGCGCAGACCTAGGCCCTTGGCGGCCCAGCCAAGGTGGACTTCCAGCACCTGGCCGACGTTCATGCGCGACGGCACGCCGAGCGGGTTCAGCACGATGTCGGCCGGAGTGCCGTCGGCCATGTACGGCATGTCCTCAACCGGCAGGATGCGCGACACCACGCCCTTGTTGCCGTGACGGCCGGCCATCTTGTCGCCCGGCTGCAGGCGGCGCTTCACCGCCAGGTAGACCTTGACCATCTTCTGCACGCCCGGCGGCAGTTCGTCGCCCTGCGTCAGCTTCTTGCGCTTTTCCTCGAACGCCAGATCGAACTGGTGGCGCTTTTCGGCAATCGATTCCTTGATCGCCTCCAGCGCGCCGGCGATGGCATCGTCAGCCGGGCGGATGTCGAACCAGTGATAACGGTCCAGATCGGCCAGATACTCCCTGGTCAGCTTGCTGCCCTTGGCCAAACGCTTCGGACCGCCGTTGACGACCTTGCCGATCAGCATTTTCTCCAGACGCTGGAAGGCATCGCCTTCGACGATGCGCAGCTGATCGTTCAAATCCAGACGGTAGCGCTTCAGTTCGTCGTCGATGATCTGCTGGGCGCGCTTGTCGCGCTGGATGCCTTCGCGGGTGAACACCTGGACGTCGATCACGGTGCCGACCATGCCGGACGGCACGCGCAGCGAGGTGTCCTTCACGTCGGAGGCTTTTTCGCCGAAGATCGCGCGCAGCAGCTTTTCTTCCGGCGTCAGCTGGGTCTCGCCCTTCGGCGTGACCTTGCCGACCAGCGTGTCACCGGCTTCCACCTCGGCACCGATGTAGACGATGCCCGATTCATCCAGACGCGCCAGCTGGTTTTCCGCCAGATTGGAAATATCGCGGGTGATTTCTTCCGCGCCCAGCTTGGTGTCGCGCGCCACCACCGACAATTCCTCGATGTGGATCGAGGTATAGCGGTCGTCCGCCACCACCTTCTCGGAAATCAGGATCGAATCCTCGAAGTTGTAGCCATTCCACGGCATGAACGCGACCAGCATGTTCTGGCCCAGCGCCAGTTCGCCAAGGTCGGTCGAGGCGCCATCGGCGATCACGTCACCGCGGGCGACGCGGTCGCCAACCTGAACGATCGGCCGCTGGTTGATGTTGGTGTTCTGGTTGGAACGGGTGTACTTGATCAGGTTGTAGATGTCGACACCGACCTCACCGGCCGCCGCTTCATCGTCGTTGACCCGGATCACCACGCGGCCGGCGTCGATGTAATCGACCACGCCACCGCGCAGCGCCTGCACCGTGGTGCCGGAGTCGACCGCCACCGTGCGTTCGATGCCGGTGCCGACCAGCGCCTTTTCCGGGCGCAGGCAGGGTACCGCCTGACGCTGCATGTTGGCGCCCATCAATGCACGGTTGGCGTCATCGTGTTCCAGGAACGGAATCAGCGAAGCGGCCACCGACACCACCTGTCCCGGCGCCACGTCCATGTACTGCACGCGCTCCGGCGACACCAGAATGGTTTCACCGGCTTCACGCGCCGACACCAGTTCGTCCGACAGCGTGCCGTTCTTGTCGATGGTGGCGTTGGCCTGGGCGATGATGTAGCGGCCTTCCTCGATCGCCGACAGGTAATCGATCTGGTCGGTCACCTGGCTGTTCTCGACCTTGCGGTACGGCGTTTCCAGGAAGCCGTACTCGTTCAGGCGCGCATACAGCGCCAGCGAGTTGATCAGGCCGATGTTCGGACCTTCCGGCGTTTCGATCGGGCAGACACGGCCGTAATGGGTCGGATGCACGTCGCGCACTTCGAAGCCGGCGCGCTCGCGCGTCAGACCGCCCGGGCCAAGCGCCGAGACACGGCGCTTGTGGGTGATTTCCGACAACGGATTGGTCTGATCCATGAACTGCGACAGCTGCGAAGATCCGAAGAATTCACGGATCGCCGCCGAAATCGGCTTCGAATTGATCAGGTCGTGCGGCATCAGGTTGTCCGCCTCGGCCTGGCCGAGACGTTCCTTGACCGCGCGCTCGACACGCACCAGACCGGCGCGGAACTGGTTTTCCGCCAGTTCGCCGACGCAGCGCACGCGACGATTGCCGAGGTGGTCGATGTCGTCGACTTCGCCACGGCCGTTGCGCAACTCGACCAGGATCTTGATCACGGCCAGCACGTCCTCGTCCGACAGCGTCATCGGCCCGGTCAGCTCGTCGCGGCCGACACGGCGGTTGAACTTCATGCGGCCGACCGCCGACAGATCGTAGCGGTCGGCGTTGTAGAACAGGCCGTTGAACAGGGCCTCGACCGATTCTTCGGTCGGCGGTTCGCCCGGACGCATCATGCGATAGATTGCCACGCGCGCCGCCATCTGGTCGGTGGTGTCATCGGTGCGCAGGGTTTGGGAAATGTAGGCACCCTGATCCAGATCGTTGGTGTACAGGGTCTGGATTTCGGTGATTTCCGCCTCGCGCAGGCGCGCCAGCAATTCCTCGGTCAGCTCGTCGTTGGCGTTGGCCACCACTTCGCCGGTATCCGGGTTGACGACGTTCCTCGCCAGCACCCGACCCAGCAGATAGTCTTCCGGCACGGAAATCTGCTTGATGCCGGCGGCATCGATGTCGCGCACGTGCTTGGCGTTGATGCGCTTGTCCTTCGCCACCAGTACCTTGCCGCTTTTGTCGGTGATGTCGAAGCGCGCGACTTCGCCGCGCAGGCGCTCGGCGACGAATTCCATCTCGGCGCCATCGGCATGCAGCGTGAAATTGTCGAACACGAAGAAATTGGCCAGGATCTGCTCGACCGTCATGCCAATCGCCTTCAGCAGGATCGTCACCGGCATCTTGCGGCGGCGGTCGACGCGGAAGAACAGGATGTCCTTCGGATCGAATTCGAAGTCCAGCCAGGAGCCGCGATACGGAATGATGCGGGCGGAAAACAGCAGCTTGCCGGACGAGTGGGTCTTGCCGCGGTCATGCTCGAAGAACACGCCCGGCGAACGGTGCAACTGGGACACGATCACGCGCTCGGTGCCGTTGATGACGAACGAACCGGTCGTGGTCATCAGCGGCAGTTCGCCCATGTAGACTTCCTGCTCCTTCATCTCCTTGACCACCGGCTTGGTCGGCGATTCCTTGTCGAGAATCACCAGCCTTACCTTGGCACGCAACGGCGACGCATAGGTCAGGCCGCGCTGCTGGCACTCCTTGACGTCGAACGGCGGCGTGCCGAGCACATAGGAAAGGAATTCGAGACGCGCAAAACCATTGTGCGAGACGATCGGGAAAATCGACGTGAACGCCGACTGCAGACCCTCGTTCTTGCGTTCCGACGGCGCCTTGTCCTGTTGCAGAAAGCTCAGATAGGAGTCGAGCTGGGTGGCCAACAGAAACGGAACCTGATGAACGTTGGCACGCTTCGCAAACGACTTGCGAATGCGCTTTTTCTCGGTGAATGAGTATTGCATGGACACTCCGTGAGTGACTGGAAGGATGGAGAATTCAGGTTTCGGCCAGGATCGTGGAGCGCCGGACGGCGGCGATAAATCCGGGAAACCTCAAGTCTCGACCCTTTCAACGAGGGAATGGAAGACTGCTCAAACAACCCGGCAGTCGACCGGAACAGCAGTGGATACGAACAAACAACGGAAACGACAAAGGAGTCAAAGCCGAACCTGGTATCTCACAGGCTCCGCACTTTGACTCCGGCAGTGCAATTCGCCGTAGCGAAGCAGCAATTACTTCAGTTCAGCCTTCGCGCCAGCTTCTTCCAGCTTCTTCTTGGCGGCTTCGGCATCCGCCTTGGCCACGCCTTCCTTGACCGGCTTCGGTGCGCCGTCGACCAGGTCCTTGGCTTCCTTCAGACCCAGGCCGGTGATTTCACGAACCGCCTTGATGACGCCGACCTTGTTGGCGCCAACTTCGGCCAGCACCACGGTGAATTCGCTCTGCTCTTCGGCAGCAGCGGCCGCGCCGCCAGCGCCGCCAGCCGGGCCGGCGACAGCCATTGCGGCAGCCGAAACGCCGAATTTTTCTTCGAACGCCTTGACCAGGTCGTTCAGGTCCATTACCGACATTGCGCCTACGGCTTCCAGAATGTCGTCTTTGCTGATTGCCATTTAAAACTCCTGACTTGTGGGAGAACGATAAGGCCGGGCCTTACCTTGCTCGATACAAAAATTGATGATGATCACATCGGATCGGTATTGACGCCTGCAGGCGCCCGGGTTGGCGGCGAAAACTTCGCCGCCTGCACTCAGGCGGTCGCTTCGGCCGGGGCCGGAGCGCCTGCTTCCTTCTGCGCTGCCAGCGCCGCCAATGCCCGGGCGAATCCGGAAACCGGAGCCTGCATCATGCCCAGCAACTGGGCCAGCAGGACTTCGCGGCTCGGAATGTTGGCCAATGCAGCAACCGCCGCCTTGTCCAGCTTCTTGCCCGAGTAATTCCCCGCCTTGATGACCAGCTTGTCGTTGCTCTTGGCAAAGTCGCTCAAGACCTTTGCAGCAGCCACGGCATCTTCCGAGATCGAATAGATCAGCGGGCCGGTCATTTCGGAAGCGAGGTCGGCGAACGCAGTGCCTTCGACCGCGCGCCGTGCCAACGTGTTTTTCAACACGCGCAGGTACACGCCTTCGGCACGCGCTTTCGCGCGCAGTTGCGTCAAGTGACCAACCTGGATGCCACGATATTCGGCCACGACGATGGTCTGCGCAGTTGCAATCTTTGCGGAGACTTCGGCGACGACGGCCTTTTTGTCATTCAGATTGAGACTCAAGATCAACCTCCAAAAATGATGTTCGGCGACTACATGACCATGACGGTCACTTGCCTCGCATCGGTTCGAACACGGCGTCCGAAGTTAGGAGTTCTGGTGCTGGCACGATCAACTGTGCGCAACGTCGAGACCACAAAACTTGTTCGGGTACACCATCTGCGTTGGGTACCGGCCGCTTGCCCGGCGTTTTAACCCATGCCTGTGCATGCGCATGAGCCCAACGGTCTTTGATTGCCCGGACCGTCGTCCGACCGGCCTGAAAATCAACGCCGCAAGGCGCTTTTCCCGAAACCGGCTGGACCGACGATCCGGCCCAAAGAATCGCCCCATGCCTGCCGCACGGGGGCTTCAATCTATAGGTGCGGCGCGCGAAGAGCGCCACACCCTGCCTTACCTTATCTCAAGCAACCAGACTGGCCTGGTCGACCCGAATACCGGCGCCCATGGTCGACGACAGCGAAACCTTGCGCAGATACACGCCCTTGCTGCTGGCCGGCTTGGCCTTGTTCAGCGCATCGATCAGCGCCATCAGATTGCTCTTCAGCTCGGCGTCGGAGAACGACTTGCGGCCGATGGTGGCGTGAATGATGCCGGCCTTGTCGGTACGGTACTGCACCTGACCCGCCTTGGCGTTCTTGACCGCGGTGGCGACGTCCGGCGTCACGGTGCCGACCTTCGGGTTCGGCATCATGCCGCGCGGGCCGAGGATCTGACCCAGGGTACCGACGATGCGCATGGTATCCGGCGAGGCGATCACGATGTCGAACGGCATGTCGCCGCCCTTGATGCGCTCGGCCAGATCTTCCATGCCGACGATGTCGGCGCCGGCCGCCTTGGCCTGCTCGGCCTTGTCGCCGGAGGCAAACACCGCAACCCGCACGGTCTTGCCGGTACCGGCCGGCAGCACGACGGAACCGCGCACGACCTGATCCGACTTCTTGGCATCGACGCCCAGCTGTACCGACACGTCGATCGATTCATTGAATTTGGCGGTAGCGCATTCCTTGATCAACGCCACGGCGTTGTCGAACGGATAGACCTTGGTACGATCGACCTTCGCCTTGATTGCTTTTACGCGCTTGGACAACTTGGCCATTACAAACCCTCCACCGTGATGCCAATGGAACGAGCGGAACCGGCAACGGTACGCACTGCCGCATCCATATCGGCCGCCGTCAGATCCGGCATCTTCAGCTTGGCGATTTCCTCCGCCTGCGCGCGCGTCAGCGAACCGACCTTGTCGGTATGCGGCTTCGCCGAGCCCTTTTGAATCGCCGCGGCCTTCTTGATCAGATAGGTCGCCGGCGGCGTCTTCATCACGAAGGTGAACGACTTGTCGGCGAAAGCGGTAATCACCACCGGAATCGGCATACCGGCTTCCATGCCCTGGGTCTGGGCATTGAAGGCCTTGCAGAATTCCATGATGTTCAGTCCGCGCTGACCAAGGGCCGGGCCGATCGGAGGAGAGGGATTCGCTTTACCAGCCGGCACCTGCAGCTTGATAAAGCCTACGATTTTCTTTGCCATGATGGCTCCTGTAAGTGAGTATTAACGCCCGCCAGCTTGCGCTACTGGGGCTCCTCTTGCCGGATTTCGAACATGACGCTCCGGATGGCGCTTGCTGCAGAACCGATGATGCCGATCGCCTAGACTTTCTCGACCTGGCCGAATTCCAGTTCGACCGGAGTGGCCCGGCCAAAAATCGTCACGGAAACACGCACGCGCGATTTTTCATAATTGACTTCCTCGACGTTGCCGTTGAAGTCGGTAAACGGACCATCCTTGATGCGCACCAGTTCGCCAACCTCGTACAGCACCTTCGGACGCGGCTTTTCCACGCCTTCCTGCATCTGCTGCATGATCTTGTCGACTTCATGGGGCGGAATCGGCGTCGGCTTGTTGGACTTGCCACCGATGAAACCGGTGACCTTGCCGGTATTTTTGACCAGATGCCAGGTTTCGTCGGTCATTTCCATTTCGACCAGCACATAGCCGGGAAAGAAACGCCGCTCGGTGACTGCCTTCTGACCGTTGCGCACTTCGACCACTTCCTCGGTCGGCACCAAGATCTGACCAAACTGTTCCTGCATGCCGGCGCGCTCGATGCGCTCCTTCAATGCGCGCATCACGCTCTTTTCCATTCCGGAATAGGCGTGCACCACGTACCAGCGTTTTTTGCCCGCGGCGCTCGCGCCCGGCACATCGCCTTGCGGGTTTTCACTCATTATCTTTTCCAGCCTAAAATCAGGTCGTAAAACACGAATTCCAACAGCTTGTCAGTACCCCACAGGAAAATCGCCATCGCCAGCACGAAAGCGAACACGATCGCGGTGATCTGCAAAGCATTCTTGCGCGAAGGCCACACGACCTTGCGGGTTTCGCGGATCGCTTCCCGGGTGAAATCAATGAAGCCTCGCCCCTGGCTGGAAGTCCAGGCCAGAATCACGCCGACCACCAGTCCGGCGACCAAGGCGCCAGCGCGCACCGCGCCCGACTGATTCGAAAGGAAATAAAAACTGACGACGCCCGCAACCGCAGCCAGAACCGCCAGCCCGATCTTGACCTTGTCGCCTGCGGTGCTGACGGTTTGCACGGAATGATTGGACATACACTTTTACTTTCGGTGCCCGACACCTGAATCGGTGGCAGGGACGGAGGGCATCGAACCCCCAACCTTCGGTTTTGGAGACCGACGCTCTGCCAATTGAGCTACGTCCCTACGTTAACCTGTTTGAGCGGTACTGCAATGCGAACAACGGCGACGCCGGAGGCATCGCCGCATCCGCGATACTGCCTGATTACTCGATGATCTTCGACACCACGCCGGCGCCGACGGTACGACCGCCTTCACGGATGGCGAAGCGCAGGCCTTCTTCCATCGCGATCGGGTTGATCAGTTGCACGGTGATCGTGACGTTGTCGCCCGGCATGACCATTTCCTTGTCCTTCGGCAGTTCGATCGAGCCGGTGACGTCGGTGGTACGGAAGTAGAACTGCGGGCGGTAGTTGTTGAAGAACGGCGTGTGACGACCGCCTTCGTCCTTCGACAGCACGTAGATTTCGCCGGTGAAGTGCTTGTGCGGCTTGATCGAGCCCGGCTTGGCCAGCACCTGGCCGCGTTCGACTTCTTCGCGCTTGGTGCCGCGCAGCAGCACGCCGACGTTGTCGCCGGCCTGGCCCTGGTCGAGCAGCTTGCGGAACATTTCGACGCCGGTGCAGGTGGTCTTCTGGGTGTCGCGGATGCCGACGATTTCGATTTCTTCGCCGACCTTGATGATGCCGCGTTCGACGCGGCCGGTGACGACGGTGCCGCGACCGGAGATCGAGAAGACGTCTTCGACCGGCATCAGGAAGGTGCCGTCAACGGCGCGTTCCGGGGTCGGGATGTAGGTGTCGAGGGCTTGCGCCAGGCCGAGGATGGCTTGTTCGCCGAGCGGACCGGTGTCGCCTTCGAGGGCGAGCTTGGCCGAGCCTTTGATGATCGGCAGGTCGTCGCCGGGGAATTCGTACTTGGAGAGCAGTTCGCGCACTTCCATTTCGACCAGTTCGAGCAGTTCTTCGTCGTCGACCATGTCGCACTTGTTGAGGAAGACGATGATGTACGGCACGCCGACCTGGCGGGCCAGCAGGATGTGTTCGCGGGTTTGCGGCATCGGGCCGTCGGCGGCCGAGCACACCAGGATCGCGCCGTCCATCTGGGCGGCGCCGGTGATCATGTTCTTGACGTAGTCGGCGTGGCCCGGGCAGTCGACGTGCGCGTAGTGCCGGGTTTCCGTTTCGTATTCGACGTGCGAGGTGTTGATGGTGATGCCGCGTGCCTTTTCTTCCGGCGCATTGTCGATCTGGTCGTAGCCCTTCGCTTCGCCGCCAAACTTCCGCGACAGCACCGTCGCAATCGCCGCCGTCAGAGTCGTCTTGCCGTGATCCACGTGACCAATCGTACCCACGTTCACGTGCGGCTTCGTCCGCTCAAACTTGCTCTTTGCCATTTTAGACTCCTAACGATTTATGAGAATGTCCAGGCACGCGCCCGACGATTACCGACTTGAGAAGATTCGAAATCCCGACCGGCTTTCGACACAACCGAAATTCTGGTGCCCTTGACGTGGATTGAACACGTGGCCTCTCCCTTACCAAGGGAGTGCTCTACCACTGAGCTACAAGGGCATTTTTACTACCGACAGCAACGCACGGCCGACGCAGAAACTGGAGCGGGTGAAGGGAATCGAACCCTCGTCATAAGCTTGGAAGGCTTCAGCTCTACCATTGAGCTACACCCGCGAGGACCGCCATCTCATCAACCGCACATTCACTGCATTCCACCGCGGCGACTCCGCCGTTGTTCTGGTGGAGGGGGCTGGATTCGAACCAGCGTACTCGCAAGAGGGCAGATTTACAGTCTGCTGCCATTAACCACTCGGCCACCCCTCCGCAGGGAACCACTAACTATAGGGTAGTCAGTGTCGCCTGTCAACAGAAACTCGCGACCGGAATTCAAATTTCCCGCCGGCAGCCGGGCGACGCCAGGACGAACCGGACGCCATCCAGGCGTGATGAAAACGGCCGCATGAGGGTTTAATAAACCGACCGGTCGGTTTATTTATGCTACAGTAGCCGTCACGGCATGCGCAGCCTTGCGCACGGCGCGGCACGGGCCGCGCGCAAGGCCCCCTCGGCGCTGCCGTCCCGGTTTCCGGCCGCTCCCGTTTTTTCGCAAGGTGGATTGCCATGTATACCCAGGCGCTCGACATTCCCGATTCCTCCTCCACCCCGGCCGAGAGCGCACCGGCGGTGCCGGTGCTGGACGCCGCCCAGGCCGCGCATCTGGCGGCGGCGCAGCAGCGCTTCGATGCAGCGATCGCCGCCGACCGCAAGATCGAACCGCAGGACTGGATGCCGGACGCCTATCGCAAGACGCTGGTGCGGCAGATCAGCCAGCACGCACATTCGGAAGTCATCGGCATGCTGCCGGAGGGCAACTGGATCACGCGCGCGCCGAGCCTGAAGCGCAAGGCGATCCTGCTGGCCAAGGTGCAGGACGAAGGCGGCCACGGGCTGTACCTGTACGCGGCGGCGGAAACGCTCGGCACCTCGCGCGAGCAGATGACCGACGCGCTGCACGCCGGTCGCGCCAAGTATTCGTCGATCTTCAACTATCCGACGCTGACCTGGGCCGATGTCGGCGCGATCGGCTGGCTGGTCGATGGCGCCGCGATCATGAACCAGGTGCCGCTGTGCCGCTGCTCCTACGGGCCGTATGCGCGCGCGATGATCCGCGTCTGCAAGGAAGAATCCTTCCACCAGCGTCAGGGCTTCGACATCATGCTGGCGCTGTGCCGCGGCACCGCGGCGCAGAAGGCGATGGCGCAGGATGCGCTGAACCGCTGGTGGTGGCCGACGGTGATGATGTTCGGCCCGAGCGATGCCGATTCGCCGAATTCGGCGCTGAGCATGCAATGGGGCATCAAGCGCATTTCCAATGACGATCTGCGGCGCAAGTTCATCGACGCCACGGTGCCGCAGGCGCAATTGCTGGGCCTGACGATCCCCGATCCCGATCTGGTCTGGGACGAGCAGGCCGGCCACTACCGGCACGGTCCGATCGACTGGAGCGAATTCATGCGCGTCATCAACGGCGACGGCCCGTGCAACCGCGAGCGCCTCGGCACCCGCGTCAAGGCGCACGAGGATGGCCAGTGGGTGCGCGACGCCGCGCTGGCCCATGCCAACAAGCAGGCGGCGCGCCAGCGCGCGGCGGCCTGAAACCACCCCGCCCGAATGGCAGACAGAAACGGAGTTTGACGATGACGCAAACCGATTGGCCGCTGTGGGAAGTTTTCATCCGCAGCAAGCAGGGCCTGGAACACAAGCATTGCGGCTCGCTGCACGCGGCCGACGCCCGCCAGGCGCTGCAGATGGCGCGCGACGTCTACACGCGGCGGCGGGAAGGCATCTCGATCTGGGTTGTGCCGTCGGCGGCGATCAGTGCCAGCGCGCCGGAAGACAAGGGCGAGCTGTTCGATCCGGCCGCCGACAAGATCTACCGCCATCCGACCTTCTACGACCTGCCGGATGAAGTCCGGCACATGTAGTCCATACCACATACTCCGTGGTGCATTTTTCAATACGGGCGCCACGATTCCGGAAAACGGCGATTTTTCGGCATACTCCCCCTATTAGACAAAACGATGACAGACCAGAGCCATATCGATTACCTGCTGCGCCTCGGCGACAACGCGCTGATCCTCGGCCAGCGCCTGTCGGAATGGTGCGGCCACGGCCCGGTGCTGGAGGAAGACATCGCGCTGGCCAACATCGCGCTCGACCTGCTCGGGCAGGCGCGCCTGCTGCTGTCGCATGCCGGCGCGCGCATGACACCGCCGCAGAGCGAGGACCAGCTCGCCTACTTCCGTGACGAGGTGCAATTCCGCAACTTCACGATGCTGGAACTGCCGAACTCTGGCCTGGAAAAAGGCCAGCACCAGCGCGACTACGCCTTCACGATCGCCCGCAATTTCCTGTTTTCCGCCTATGCGCTCGGCCAGTGGCAGGCGCTGCTGGCGTCCAACGACGCGCAGCTGGCGGCGATTGCCGCCAAGTCGCTGAAGGAAGCGCAATACCACTGGCGCCACGCCAGCGACTGGATACTGCGCTTCGGCGACGGCACCGAGGAATCGCACCGGCGCGCGCAGGCGGCGCTGGACGCGCTGCTGCCGTATGCCAACGAATTCTTCAGCGCCGACGCCACCGGCGAAGCGGTCGCGGCGGCCGGCATCGGCGTCGCCGGCGCCAGCCTGCAGCCGGCCTGGGAAACCCGCGTGCGGCAACTGCTGCAACAGGCCACGCTGGCCTGGCCGGAAGGCGGGCTGGCGGCAACCCGCTTCGCGCCGACCGGCAAGCTGGGCCGCCATTCCGAGCACTTTGGTTTCCTGCTGGCGGAAATGCAATCGCTGGCGCGCGCCCATCCGGGAGCGCAATGGTGATCGCCGCCAGCGCCACCGCCACCGCGCCGGCTCTGCGCCAGCGCGTGCTGGCGCTGCTGGAGCAGGTGCCGGACCCGGAGATCCCGGTGGTGTCGATCGCCGAACTGGGCATCCTGCGCGACGTCGTCGTCGATGGCGGCGCGGTCGAAGTGGTGATCACGCCGACCTACTCCGGCTGCCCGGCGATGCAGGCGATCGAGGAAGACATCCTGGCCGTGCTGGCCGCCGCCGGCATCGGCGCGCGCGTGCGCACCGTGCTGGCGCCGGCCTGGAGCAGCGACTGGATCACGCCGGCCGGCCGCGCCAAGCTGCGCGCCTACGGTATCGCGCCGCCGCATCGTTCCCCCGCCTCGCGCAGTGTCGAGCCGAACCGCGCCGGCGCGCCGCTGCATTTCGTGCCGACGACGCAAGTCGATTTCGGCCGCGAACCGGCGCCGGCCTGTCCACATTGCGGCAGTGCCGATACCGAGTTGCTGTCGCAGTTCGGTTCGACCTCGTGCAAGGCGCTGTACCGCTGCCGCGCCTGCCGCGAACCGTTCGATTACTTCAAGCCCTATTAGCATGACTCCACACTTCCATCCGCTGACGATCCGCGCGATCCAGCGCGAAACCGCCGACGCCGTGTCGCTGGCGTTCACGGTGCCGCCGGCGCTGCAGGACACCTACCGCTTCACGCAGGGCCAGCACCTGACCTTGCGCGCCGCCATCGACGGCCAGGAAGTGCGGCGCTCCTACTCGATCTGCAGCGGCGTCGACGACTACCTGCAGCGCGGCGAATTGCAGATCGCCGTCAAGCGGGTCGAAGGCGGCGTGTTTTCACGCTTCGCCACGCAAGCTCTGCAGGCCGGCGACACGCTCGACGTGATGGCGCCGGACGGCCGCTTCTTCACGCCGCTCGATCCGGCGCAGGCCCGGCACTACGTTGCCTTCGCCGCCGGCAGCGGCATCACGCCGGTGCTGTCGCTGATCAAGACCACGCTGGCGCGCGAGCCGGCCAGCCGCTTCACGCTGATCTTCGGCAACCGCAGCACCGACAGCATCCTGTTCCGCGAACAGCTGGAAGACCTGAAGAACCGCTATCTGCAACGCTTCGCGCTGCACCACGTGCTGTCGCGGGCGCCGTCCGAACTGGCACTGCACCACGGCCGCATCGACGCCGACAAGTGCTCCGCCTTCCTGCGCCTGATTCCGCCGGATTCGATCGACGACGCCTTCGTCTGCGGCCCGGCCGACATGATCGATGTGGTCGAGCGAGCGCTGATCGACGCCGGCGTGCCGGCGGCGCGGGTGCACACCGAACGCTTCGGCGTGCCGGTGGCCGCAGCCGCTCCCGCCGCCGCGCCGGCGCCGGCCGAAGCGGGCGACCTGGTGCCGCTGACCGTGGTGCTGGACGGCAAGCAGCACGCGCTGGCGCTGCCGCGCCACGGCGCCAGCGTGCTCGACGCCGCGCTGGCGGCCGGACTCGATCTGCCGTATGCCTGCAAGGGCGGCGTCTGCTGCACCTGCCGCGCCAGGGTGCTGGAAGGCAGCGTGACGATGGACAAGAACTACACGCTGGAAGACGCCGAGATCGCCCAGGGTTTCGTGCTGACCTGCCAGTCGCATCCGACCTCGGAACGGCTGACGGTATCCTTCGACGAGCGCTGACGTGGCCCGCACCCGCGCCTCCGACCACGACCTGCAGCGCGAGGAAATCCTCGAAGTGGCGGCGCGCGCCTTCGCCGCGCGCAGCTATCCCGGCACCTCGATGAACGATCTGGCGCAAGCCTGCGGCACCTCGAAGGCGCGGCTGTACCACTACTATCCCGGCAAGGACGCGATCCTGTTCGATCTGCTGGAGCGCTACACCGGCCGCCTGATCGCCATCGCCACCCGCGAAGCCGCCGCGCCCGGCACGCCGCAAGCGCGGCTGCGGCAGCTGATCCACGCCTTCCTGGCCGAATACGAACATTCGCAGACGCGCCACATCGCGCTGCTGAACGACGTCAAGTTCCTCGATCCGGCGCAGCGCGAGCCGATCCTGGCGGCGCAGCGGCGGGTGGTCGAACTGTTCGCCAAGGCCATCGGCGCCGCCTATCCGCAACGGGTCGACGACATCAACCGCACCGCGCTGACGATGCTGCTGTTCGGCATGATCAACTGGACCTTCACCTGGCTGAAGCCGGACGGCGGCGGCCGGCTTTCCTACGCCGACTTCGCGCAACTGGTGGAAGCGGTGTTCATGCGCGGCATGCAAGGCTTGCCGGCGCGGGCTGACGCCGAAGTAGCGGGCGCGGTACGATCCACCCACTGAATATCCGCACAAAGGGACTGCCATGACCGAAAAGAAATTCGCCTCGCAAGCCGACCTGGCACCGAAGAAGACCAGCTTCATCCAGCTGTCGGAAAACGCCTATGCGTTCACCGCCGAGGGCGACCCGAATTCCGGCGTCATCATCGGCGACGACGGCGTGATGGTGATCGACACCACCGCCACGCCGATCATGGCGCAGGAACTGATCCGCCACATCCGCAGCGTCACCGAACTGCCGATCAAGTACGTGGTGCTGTCGCATTACCACGCGGTGCGCGTGCTGGGCGCGTCCGCCTATTTCGAACACGGCGCCGAGCAGGTGATCGCCTCGCGCGGCACCTACGAGCTGATCGTCGAGCGCGGCGAGCAGGACATGAAGTCCGAGATCGAACGCTTCCCGCGGCTGTTTTCCGGCGTCGAATCGGTGCCCGGCCTGACCTGGCCGACCATGGTGTTCGAGCGCGAATTGACCCTCTACATGGGCAAGCTGGAAGTGCAGCTGAAGCACGTCGGCATGGGCCACACCAAGGGCGACACGATCGCCTGGATTCCGTCGCAGAAGATCTGTTTCTCCGGCGACCTGGTCGAATACGAAGCCGCCGCCTACACCGGCGACGCCCAGCTGGAAGAATGGCCGGCGACGCTGGAAGCGCTGCGCGCGCTGGGCGCCGACAAGCTGGTGCCGGGACGCGGCCCGGCGCTGATGAACCCGGCCGAAGTCAACGCCGGCATCGACTACACCAAAGATTTCGTCACCACGCTGCTGTCCAGCGCGAAGGAAGCGGTAGCCGCCGGCAAATCGCTGAAGGAAGCGATGGCGCACACGCGCAGCAAGATGGACCCGAAGTTCGGCCACGTCTTCATCTACGAACACTGCCTGCCGTTCGACGTCACCCGCGCGGTCGATGAAGCGTCCGGCATCAAGCACCCGCGCATCTGGACCGCCGAGCGCGACAAGGAAATGTGGCACGCGCTGCAGGAGTGAGCGGCGCATGCGATGCGCGCCGCCGTGCTGCGCGCATTGTTCTTTAGCAGAGCCGGTGCCTGATCCGTACCGGAGCGGGACATGGGTGCATCAGATACTCCCTTTCATGCACACCTGTATCGGGCATGGGCACTGCGAAATTTTCCCATACTCCTCCTAACCAGCAGGCGCGGTGCTGTCAGTCGCATCCTCTGCGCCCCCACTCCTTGTCGTTCCCGCGCAGGCGGGAACCCAGTGTCGGTATCGGAGTACGTGCCGTTATCGCTGAAGATCGAACGCCACTGGGGGGAACGCATGCGTTCCCGCCTGTGCGGGAACGACAGGGGAAATGTGCGCAAACGGTAGTGACGATGGCAAACGGCTAACCGGCGAAAATCCACCGCACGCCATCGCAGCCGCCACTCAAAACCGCGTCTCGCGCGCCGCCCGCAGAAAATTGTCGAGGATCGGCGTGCAATCCATCAGTTCCGGGCCGCTGGCGCGGTGGAATTCCGGGTGCCATTGCAGCCCCACCACGAACGGCGCCTTGCGGTAGCGGATCGCTTCGACGATGTTGTCGCGGCTGGACAGCGCCTCGACCGTGAGGTCGCGCCCCAGATCCTTGACCGCCTGATGGTGGATCGAATTGACCAGATATTCCTGCTGCGGCCGCACCAGCCCGGCCAGCGACGAACCCTGCGGGAAGGCGATCGGGTGGTAGTGGCTGTCGTACAGATCGTTGACGTGCTCGATCGCGGTCGGCACGTCGGTGGCGATGTCCTGGTACAACGAACCGCCGAAGGCGACGTTGATCAGCTGGCAGCCGCGGCAGATGCCGAGCACCGGCTTGCCGGCCTCGATGAATTCGTGCAGCAGCTCCAGTTCGTACATGTCGCGCGCGCGGTCGCCGCTCCATTCCGGCCGCGTCGCCGCTTCGGCGTAGGTCTGCGGCGAAACGTCGGCACCGCCCTGCAGCACCAGCCCGTCCAGATGTCTGGCGTAGTCGCGCAGGCGGATGTCGCTGTGATGCAGCATGCCGCGATTGTTCACGGTCGGGATCATGAACACCAGCACGTTGCGCGACATCACCCACTGCGCGATCGATTCCTCCAGATATTGCAGCGTCTTGCCGCGCAGGCCCTTGGCGCCGGATTCCGGATGGAAGATGCGCGCCGAGACGCCGATCTTCAGCGTGCGCCGCAGGATGCGGCGGCCGGTCTTGTCCGACAGCGCGCGCAGGCGCGCCAGCAGGATTTTCCAGGCGCCGACCCAGGCGCTGCTGTCGCCGTGATTGTGGAATTCGAACGGAACGCCGGCCTCGCCGGGCGCCGGAGTGGCGGCGGGAGCGGGGGCCGCGGCAGGGGCGGGAACTGGCGCCGGAACCGGAGTCGGCTCGGGGGCGGCGGCAACGGGATCGCGGGAATCGGACATGGATGGGCGATGAGAATTCGATGAAGGAAAGGTCGATAGACTGCGGAACGCGCCGAATTATCCGCACCGCCGCATCGTCACGGCGCACCGGCCGGCGCCATGCGGGCAGTATAAACCCCGATCCGCGCGCGGCCCAGCCACGGCCGGGCGCTGCGCCGGACGCCGGCATCGCATATCCTTTGCCGATTCTTCACCGCGAGGGCCGCCGATGGAACACAACCTGCTGAGCAATGCGCTGATCTACCTGTCCGCCGCGGTGGTGGCGGTGCCACTGGCGCGCCGGCTCGGGCTGGGCGCGGTGCTCGGCTATCTGCTGGTCGGCATGGCGATCGGACCGTGGGGGCTGCGGCTGATCACCGAGGTCGGCGACATCCTGCATTTCGCCGAATTCGGCGTGGTGCTGCTGCTGTTCGTGATCGGGCTGGAACTGGATACCCGGCGGCTGTGGTCGCTGCGCCGGCCGATCTTCGGCGGCGGCGGCGCCCAGCTGCTGCTGTGCGGCGCGCTGCTGTTCGGCGCCGCGCTGCTGCTCGGAGCCGACTGGCGCACCGCGCTGGTGGCGGCGCTCGGGCTGTCGCTGTCGTCCACCGCGATCGCGCTGACCACGCTGCAGGAACGCAATCTGATGGCGACCGCCGCCGGCGCCGCCGGTTTCGCGATCCTGCTGTTCCAGGACATCGCGGCGATCCCGATGATCGCGCTGATTCCGCTGCTCGGCGATGGTGGCGCCGCTTCCAGCGATCCCGGCTGGCTGGCCGCCGCCAAGGCGATCGGCGTGATCGTCGCACTGGTGTTCGCCGGCCGCCGCCTGCTGCGACCGGTGCTGCGCATCATCGCCGGCACCGGGCTGCGCGAAATCTTCACCGCCTTCGCGCTGCTGCTGGTGATCGCGATCGGCCTGCTGATGCAGTCGGTCGGCATGTCGATGGCGCTCGGCACCTTCCTGGCCGGCGTGTTGCTGGCCGATTCCGAATACCGGCACGCGCTGGAATCCGATCTGGAACCGTTCAAGGGTCTGCTGCTCGGGCTGTTCTTCATCGCGGTCGGCATGTCGGTCGATTTCGGCGTGCTGCTGGAGCGGCCGCTGACGGTGCTGGCGCTGGTGCTGCTGTTCCTGCTGCTGAAGACCGGCGCGCTGTATCTGCTCGGACGCCGGCTCGGCATCGCCCGCCCGCAATGGGCGCTGTTCGCCTTCCTGCTGTCGCAGGGCGGGGAATTCGCGTTCGTGGTGTTCGGCGCGGCTGCCACCGCCGGCATCTTCCCGCCGGCGGTGGCGTCGCTGCTGGTGCTGGTGGTGGCGCTGTCGATGGTGGCGACGCCGTTGCTGCTGCTGGCGCACGACCGCCTGCTGGCGCCGCGCTTCCAGCAGCAGCGGCCGGACGACGCCATCCCGCCGCAGGACAACCAGGTGATCATTGCCGGCTTCGGCCGCTTCGGCCAGATCATCGGCCGTCTGCTGTTCGCCAACCGCATCGGCGTCACCGTGCTGGACCACGACCCGGAACAGATCGAGCTGCTGCGCAAGTTCGGCTTCGAAGTGTTCTACGGCGACGCCACCCGCACCGACCTGCTGCACGCCGCCGGCGCCGCCCGCGCGCGCATCCTGGTGGTGGCGATCGACGATGTCGACGACAGCCTGGCGCTGGTGGACGCGGCGCGGCGCGAATTTCCGCAGCTGGAAATCCTGGCACGGGCGCGCAACGTCTCGCATTACTACGATCTGCTCGACCGCGGCGTCACCGTGATCGAGCGCGAAACCTTCGAAGCCTCGCTGCTGCTGGGCGGCCAGCTGCTGGAACGGCTCGGCTTCAGCGCGGCGCGCACGCACCAGCTGCTGGGCAAGTTCCGCGCCCACAACCTGCAAACGCTGATGGCGGTGTACCCGTATTACAAGGATCAGGCGCAGACGGTATCGATGATGCGCCAGGGCCGGCAGGAACTGGAAGACATGTTCGCGCGCGACGCCGAGGAACGCGAAAAGGACGGAAACGGCGACTGAAACCGGCGATTTTCAAACCAACAGGGGAAAACCATGCTGACGATCTATCACAATCCGCGCTGCTCCAAGTCACGCGAAGCGCTGGCGCTGGTGCAGCAGTACGGCGAGCGCCACGGCCTGGCACCGCAGGTGATCGAATACCTGAAAAACCCGCCGACGCTGGAACAGCTGCGCCAGCTGCAACGCCAGCTCGGCGTGCCGGCGGCGGCGATGGTGCGCAGCAACGAGGTCGAGTACGACAGCCTGCAACTGGCGGACGCCGATGAGGAAACGCTGCTGCGGGCGCTGGCCGGCTGCCCGAAGCTGCTGCAGCGGCCGGTCGTGGTGCAGGATGGCCGCGCGCTGATCGCCCGGCCGCCGGAACTTCTGCATGGCTGGCTGAAGGAAAACTGATTCGCCGGCCATGGCGTCAGACCGCCGCGCCCGGATCGGTCGCGGTCGGCGGCTCGTCCACCACCACCTGGTTGCGGCCGCTGTTCTTGGCCTGATAGGTGGCGCCGTCGGCGCGTGAAAACAGTTCCAGCACCGATTCGCCTGGCTGGTATTGAGTCAGGCCGATCGATACCGTGACCGGGCGCGACAGCCGCCGGTTCCAGCGATGGCCGGCGACCTGCGCGCGGATGCGTTCGGCGATGTCGAACGCGGCGGCCAGCCCGGTGCCCGGCAAAATCAGCAGGAATTCCTCGCCGCCGTAACGGCCGAACACGTCGCCGCGCCGCACATGGCTCCGCACCACGGTGGCGAACCCCTGCAACACCTCGTCACCGCCGAGATGGCCGAGTTCGTCGTTGACGCGCTTGAAATGATCGAGGTCCAGCAGCGCCAGGCACAGCGGCGTGGCGCGGGCGTCGGCGGAGCGGCGCGCCTGCTCCAGCGCCGCCGTGGTATAGCGGCGGTTGTAGCAGCCCAGCAGCGGATCGCGGCGCGCGGTCTGCTTGATCGTGACGATGCGGGCGCCGGCCTTCAGCAGCGCGTCGTTCATGTAGCGCACACGCGCCGCCAGCAGCAGGAAACCGGGCAGCGCCAGCACCGTCACCAGCAGATGCAGCGACTCCGCCTGCAGCAGGCCACGGTCCTGGCGCTGGAAATAGTGCAAGCCGATCAAGGCGGCGAAACCGGCCAGCGCCAGCACGATCAGCACGAATACCTCGGCGCGCGGCAGCCGCAGAGTGCCGAACGCCACCGCGACGAACAGATAGGGACCGAACATGATGTGGGTGGCCGGCGCCTCATGGATCACCCACAGCAGGATCGCGGTGCCGCACAGCGCCTGCAGCGCGGTCAGGCTGCGGTCGCGCGCGCGCCGGTTCAGGCCGGTGGAAAAGGCGGTGTAGAACAGCGTCAGCACGGCGGCGCAGGCCAGCGCCGCCTGCGCCAGCGTGGCCGACTCCAGCAACCCCTGGATCTGGAAGATCAGGAGGCCGAACAGGAACAGCGCGACGAAGCCGGTGACGATCAGAAGCTGCCGCATCAGCCGGCGCGTGCCGGGACGGCGGCGATCGGACGGACGGCGCCCATACCCGGTCGGCGGCGGCGAAGCGCGCTTCGGCAAGACACCGGCGTCGAGCGGTTTTTCCATACGGGCCGCATCCCTGGCTTGAGTGACTGGAATGGTTGGAGTGGAGCGCGCGCGAAAAGTTGCGCGGAAGCATTCCAGCGCGCGAGAAACCCCCCATCATGAAACAAAGCCGGGCGTGCGGCAAGCGCCGCCGGGCTCAGGCCGGCAGCGCCCCGGCTGGGCGGCCTCAGGCGGACGCTTGCGGCGCTGCGCCCGCCGCCGGCGCCGGCCGCATGCGCCACGCCGCCACCATCGCCAGCGCGCAGATCACCGTGACCAGCCAGAAGGTTTCGTCGAAGGCGTGGATGCGTTCGGCGGCATCGGAACCGGCTTCGCTCAGGCTGGCGTGATGGGCGCCGAGTCGCCATTCCAGCACAATGCCGGCCACCGACACGCCGATCGCCCCGCCCATCTGGCGCAGGAAGCTGATGGTGGAAGCGCCCTGGGCGATCAGGCTGGAATCGATGCCGCGCATCGACCCCAGCGTCAGCGACGGCAGCACGAAGCCGAGGCCGATGCGGCCGATCACCGCCCACACCGCCAGCGTCAGGAAGGTGGTGGTCAGCGAACCGCTGGTCATCAGGCCGAACGACAGCGTCAGCAGGCCGAGGCCGAAGGTCACCAGCAAATGCGGAGCGATGCTGTCGGCCAGCCGGCCGGCCAGCGGAATCGCCACCGCCAGCACGATGCCGGCCGGCAGCAGCACCAGCCCGGCGTGCGACGGCGAATAGTGCAGCGCCATCTGCATGTAGACCGGCAGCAGATAGGTCGAGCCGAACAGGCCCATGCCGTAGATGAAGGCGACCAGCGCGCCCATCGTGAACTGGCGGTAGCGGAACAGGCCGAGATGGATCAACGGCTGCTCGCTGCGCCGCTCCAGCCACAGGAACGCCACCAGCGCGACGGCGCCGAGCGCCAGCAGCCCGACGCCCTGCAGCGGCGCCGAGCGCAGCTGCGCCAGCCCGTTCAACACGCCCATCGTGCTGATGCCGACCAGCAGCAGGCCCTTCCAGTCGAGCGACTTGGCGTCGCCCAGCATCGAGGAATTGATCGGCAGAAAGCGCCGGATCAGCCACAGCGCGGCGATGCAGAACGGCACCACGACGAAGAAGATCGAGCGCCAGCCGAACAACTCCACCAGAAAACCACCGACCGACGGCCCGATCGCCGGCGCCAGCACCACGCCGAAGCCGAACAGCCCCATCGCCCGCCCCTGCTCGCCGGGGTCGAAGGCGCGCAGGATGACGATGTTCGGAATCGGCTGCAGCACGCCGGCCGCCAGCCCCTGCGCCACCCGCATCGCCAGCAGCAGCGAGAAATCGAAGCTGAAGCCGCCGATCACGCCGCCGGCCAGCAGCAGCACGATGGCGCCGGTGTAGGTGCGGCGCAGGCCGAAGCGCAGCAGCAGCCACGGCGTGGTCAGCATCGACAGCGTCATCGACAGCATGAAGCCGGCCGCCACCCACTGTGCGCTGCCCTGGCCGATCTGGAAATGGTGGCTCAGGTCGGGAATCGCGACGTTGACGATGGTCGAGGACAGGATCGACGACATCGTGCCCAGCAGCACGGTCAACAGGACCAGCCATTTGTAGCGGCCGCCGTGGCGGGCGCGCAGTTGTTCCAGCGTCGGTTGTTGCATCGGTTTCAATCCGTCATATCAATAAGCCGGCGGCTCAGCGCAGCAGCCGCACGGCGAGGAATACCAGCGTCGACAGCAGCACGGTCGAAGCGAACGGCAGCGACCAGACACGGCCGAACAGGCGAAAACGCAGGTCGCCCGGCAGGCGGCCGATGCCGAGCTTTTCCAGCCACGGCAAGGCCGCCGAAAACACCGCCAGCGCGATGAAAATCACCAGCAGCCAGCGGATCATGCCCCTGCCTTCACAGATACTCCCCCTAAAATTTCAAAAACATGCCATTTCCCGTAGGAACCATGCCCGTCTTGAAAAATACTCCCGTCATCATGCAAAAATCACAAGCGATGGCTGCGGTCATGGCGCTCGAATTGCGGCCCCAGCCGCACCCCGTTACCGACCGCCAGCACCTTGAACAGTTCGCCCATTTCGGCCGGTGACAGCAGTTGCTGCACCGCGTTGGCCTGCGGCAGATAGCGCAGCGCATCGTCCGGCGGCGTGCGCAGCAGCAGCTCGCCGATGCCGGCATCGAGCAGGAACGCCGCCTGGCTGCCGTAGCCGAGCACGTCCAGTCCGCCATCCTGCGCGGCGCGCGCCATCGCCGAAAAATCGACGTGCGCGGTAATGTCCTGCAAACCCGGCAGATAGAACGGATCGTCGTGCGCGTGATGGCGGTAGTGGCACATCAGCGTGCCGGCGGCGCGCTGCGGCAGATAGTATTCGTGCGCCGGGAAACCGTAGTCGATCAGTAGCGCGGCGCCGGGCTTGCCGCCAGCTTGCAGCAGCGCCGCCAGCGCCGCCATGAAGCCAGTGGCGGCCGCGTGGACTTCGGTAACGTAGCCGGGCGGCAGCTGGTCGGCCTGCGGAATCTGCGCGGCGATCTGCGCCAGCAGCGCCGGCGCGCATTCCCGGTCCACGAACGCGAAACCGTCCGGGCCGAGGCCGACGCCGCGTTCGCGCCAGCCGTCCCCGGTCCTGACCACCAGCTGCACCGGCATCGCATCCAGCACCTCGTTGCCGAGCGCGACGCCAGAAAACGCCGGCGGCCATTCCGACAGCCAGCGCACCTGTGGAAAGTCGCGCAGCAGCGCCTCCTGGCGCGCGCGCAATTCGCCCGACACTTCGACGATGCAGTATTGCTGCGGCGCCACGCCGAGCGCCGCCAGTTCGGTCAGCAGATCGCGCGCCAGGCGGCCGCTGCCGGCACCGAATTCGAGGATGTTCGGCGCGCTTTGCGCCAGCAGCGGGGCGATCGCCTGCGCCAGCGCGGCGCCGAACAGCGGCGTGATTTCGGGGGCGGTTGTAAAATCACCGTCCTTGCCCAGCTTGGCGGCGCCGCCGCCGTAGTAACCGAGGCCGGGCGCGTACAGCGCCAGTTCCATGTAGCGGGCGAAGGAAATCCAGCCGCCGGCACGCCCGATTTCGGCGCCGATCAGCTGCCGCAGCGCGTTCGATGCGGCCAGCGCATCGGCGGCGGGTTCTGGCAGTTGCAGTTGCATGGCGCTATTGTATTTGCATTCGATCGACGAAACCCGCGGCCGCCCGGCGTGCCGCGCCGCATCCGCTACCGCTATCCGATGAACACCGATTTCCCGAAAGTCGCGCTGGTGACCGGCGCCGCACGCCGCATCGGCCGCGGCATCGCGCTGGCATTGGCCGCGCGCGGCTGGGACGTGGCCGTGCATTATCGCGGTTCCGGCGATGACGCGCTGGCCACCGTGGCGGCGATCGAAGCGCTCGGCCGGCGCGCCGCCGCGTTCGCCTGCGACCTCGCCGACGAGGCGGCGGTGCGGCACCTGCTGCCGCGCGTCGCCGCCGAACTGGGGCCGGTTTCCTGCGTGGTCAACAATGCCTCGTTGTTCGACTACGACGACGCCGCCGGCTTCAGCCAGGCGCGGCTGGACGCGCACATGCACGCCAACCTGGCGGCGCCGATCCTGCTGGCGCAGGCGCTGCACGCCGCCACGCCGGACGGCCGCCAGGGCGTGGTGATCAATCTGCTGGATCAGAAACTGTTCAACCCGAACCCGGATTTCCTGTCGTACACGCTGTCCAAGGCGGCGCTGCACAGCGCCACCACGCTGCTGGCGCAGGCGCTGGCGCCGAAACTGCGGGTGGCCGGGGTCGCGCCCGGCATCACGCTGGTGTCCGGCGAGCAAACTGAAGCCGGTTTCGCCGCCGCCCACCAGCGCACGCCGCTGGGCCAATCCAGCACGCCGGAGGATGTCGCCGCCGCCGTCTGTTTTCTCGCCGAAGCGCCGGCCATCACCGGCACCACGCTGCTGGTCGATGGCGGCCAGCACCTGCTGCCGCTGGCGCGCGATGTCATGTTCCTTGCCAAATAACTTGCCGATGCCGACCGATTCCCTGCCCTTTCCGCTGTCCCATCCCGAGCTGGCCGAGTGCCGCCGGCTGTTCCTGCGCAACTATGAAGTGCTGATCAACATCGGCGTGCACGAATTCGAAAAGAAGGGCGAGCAGCGCATCCTGATCAACGTCGACCTGTTCATCCCGCTGGCGCAATCGACGCCGAAGGAAGACCTGCTGCACGAAGTGGTCGATTACGATTTCATCCGCAGCACCATCGCCCGCCGCATGGCGCAGGGCCACATCCACCTGCAGGAAACGCTGTGCGACGACGTTCTGCGGGCGATGCTGGCGCATCCAAAGGTGCGCGCGGTGCGCGTCTCGACCGAAAAGCCGGACGTCTACCCGGATTGCGATTCGGTCGGCGTCGAAGTGTTCCGCATCAAGGAGTAGCGCGTGGAAAACCCGATCATCGACCGCCCCGCCGGGAACGGCGCGGCCAGCCCGAACACCATCAAGCAGGCGGAAAAGCTCGCCTTTGAAAACAACAAGCTGAGAAAGCGCCTGCACCGGCTGGTCGGCCAGGCGATCGGCGACTTCAACATGATCGAGGAAGGCGACCGCGTGATGGTCTGCCTGTCCGGCGGCAAGGACAGCTACGGCCTGCTCGACATCCTGATGAACCTGCGCGAGCGGGCGCCGATCCATTTCGACATCGTCGCCGTCAACCTCGACCAGAAGCAGCCGAACTTCCCGGAACACGTGCTGCCGGAATACCTGAAGAAAACCGGCGTGCCGTTCCACATCGAGAACCAGGACACCTACAGCATCGTCAAGCGCCTGATCCCGGAAGGCAAGACCACCTGCTCGCTGTGCTCGCGGCTGCGGCGCGGCATCCTGTACCGCGTCGCCGACGAACTGGGCGCGACCAAGATCGCGCTCGGCCACCACCGCGACGACATCCTGGAAACCTTCTTCCTCAACATGTTCTTCGGCGCCAAGATCAAGAGCATGCCGCCGAAGCTGCAATCCGACGACGGCAAGCACATCGTGATCCGGCCGCTGGCCTACATCCGCGAAGCCGACATGGAACGCTACGCGCAATACCGGCAATTCCCGATCATCCCGTGCGATCTGTGCGGCAGCCAGGAAAACCTGCAGCGCAAGCAGATCAAGGCGATGCTGCGCGAATGGGAACGGAAATATCCGGGCCGGGTCGAGAACATCTTTTCCTCGCTGTCCACCGTGGTGCCGTCGCATCTGATGGACCGCGAACTGTTCGGCTTCGCCGGCCTGCGGGCCACCGGCATCGCCGACCCGAACGGCGACATCGCCTTCGACGAGGAACCCTGCGCCAGCGGCGGCAACGATGACGCCGCTTCCCGCATCATCACGCTCAGGCGCGAAGCCTGAGCGCCGGCATGACGCTGGAAAAACTGCTGCAAAGCCAGGGCTTCGGCAGCCGCCGCGACTGCCGCAATCTGATTCTGGCCGGCCGCGTCGCCATCGACGGCGCCATCCAGGAACAGCCGGGCGCCGAAGTCGATCCGCACGGACTGGTGTTCACCATCGACGGCACGCCGTGGCGCTACCGGCAGTTCGCCTACCTGGCGCTGCACAAGCCGGCCGGCTACGAATGCTCGCACAAGCCGCACATGCATCCGAGCGTGTTTTCGCTGCTGCCGCCGCAACTGGTGGCGCGCGGCGTGCAATGCGTCGGCCGGCTGGATTTCGACACCACCGGGCTGTTGCTGCTGTCCGACGACGGCGCTTTCATCCACCGCTGCAGCAGCCCGAAACACCAGCTGCCGAAACGCTACCGCGTCACCGCCAAGCACCCGCTGACGGCGGCGCAACTGGCCGCGCTGCAGGACGGCGTGGTGCTGCACGATGCGCCGCAGCCGGTGCGCGCGCTGGCTTGCAAACAGGTTGCCGAACACCAGCTCGACCTGACCATAGGCGAAGGCAAATACCATCAGGTCAAGCGCATGCTGGCCGCCGCCGGCAACCGCGTCGAAGCGCTGCACCGCAGCGCGGTCGGCGGCTTCGAACTGGAAGCGGAACTGGCGCCGGGGCAGTGGCGCTGGCTGGAAGCGGACGATCTGACGCGCATCGAGGGCGCACCTCCGGCAGCGATCAGCGAAGATCAACCTGCTGCGTGACCGCCATTCCAGGGACGGCCGGCGTCCGGAATCGGCGATACACTGCACAACACCCCGCGTCATTCCGGCGCAAGCCCACTACTGTCCGGAATAAATTTCCCCCTCATGAAGCGAAGAGTTGCGGCTGAATGGAGTTCAGGTATTCGGTCTGTCGTCGTCGTTTTCGGTATCGGGATTCTTCGATGGTCGGGCGCTGAAAC
>Ga0222421_100106_pt1 | contig 88293 bp, 80 predicted proteins | sample 3A1ome_2_FD_182473 | JGI IMG/M metagenome (GOLD analysis project Ga0222421, IMG submission 182473) | Enriched microbial communities from leaf-cutter ant dump, University of Wisconsin, Madison, United States - 3A150A (version 2) | ecosystem: Environmental > Terrestrial > Nest > Insects nest > Nest... | reverse complement strand
CGCCGCGCGATGGTCTTGCGCATGTTGTCGTGCGGGATCAACTCGTAGGAGCCGGGCTCGAACAGCTTCAGCACCGCATCGTCCGACATCGGCTTCGGCGCGGCGGTCGGGGCGGCCTCTGCCTTGCCAGCGGGCGCAGCCTTCGCGCCGCCGCCGGAAATCGCCGCCTCGACATCCGCCTTGACCACCCGCCCATGCGGCCCGGAACCGGCAATGGCGGCAAGGTCGAGACCCTTCTCGCGGGCAATGCGACGGGCGAGCGGCGTGGCGCGAACGGCGCCGCTGCCGATCTCCCCACTCGTGGGGGAGATGGCGGGCAGGCCAGAGGGGGGCGACGTGGAGCGCCCCACTTCGACAGCCTTACGCTCTTCGATGGCCTGAGATGTCGGCGGGACAGCGCCCCCCTCTGCCCTGCCGGGCATCTCCCCCACACGGGGGGAGATCACGCTCTCAACCGCTCCCGTCTTCTCGCCCTCCGCATAGATCCACGCCACCGGCGAGCCGACCGGCAAATCCACACCTTCCTGGCCGGTGATGTTGCGGATCGTGCCGCTCGCGGGAGAATCGATCTCCATCGCCGCCTTGTCGGTCTCGATCTCGAACAGCACGTCGCCCTGCTTGACGGCGGCGCCTTCCTCGACGAACCAGCGCGAAATCTTTCCGGTCGCCATGTCCATGTCGACCTTGGGCAGGATGACCTCGACCGGCATCAGCGGCGCCCCTGCACCAGGTCGCGTGCGGCGGCGACAATGCCGGGCACCTGCGGCACGGTGGCCTTCTCGAGTTCGGGATTATAGGGGATCGGCGTCTCCGCGCCGCCGAGGCGCACGATCGGCGCGTCGAGGTAATCGAAAGCCTCGCTCTCGGCGACCATGGCGGAAATCTCGGCGCCGATGCCCAGCGTCTTGACCGCCTCGTAGACGCACATCAGCCGCGAGGTCTTCTTGACGCTGTCGATGACGGTCTGCCGATCGATCGGGCGGATGGTGCGCAGGTCCACCACCTCGACGTCGATGCCCTCGCCTTCGAGCGTCGCGGCGGCTTCCAGCGCCTTGTGCACCATGATTGAGGTAGCGACGATAGTCAGGTCACGGCCCTCGCGGCGTATCTCGGCCTTGCCGATCGGCACGGTATAATGGCCTTCCGGCACCGGCCCCTTCATCTTGTAGAGCAGCTTGTGCTCGAAGATCATGACCGGATCGGGATCGGCGATCGCGGCCAGCAGCATGCCCTTGGCGTCGTGCGGCGTCGCCGGCTGGATGACCTTGAGGCCCGGCACATGGCCGAGCCAGGCCTCCAAGCTCTGGCTGTGCTGGGCCGCCGCGCCCGTGCCGGAGCCGGCGGGAAAGCGCATCACCACCGGCACCGACACCTCACCGCCCAGCATGAAGCGCATCTTGGCGGCCTGGTTGACGATCTGCTCCATGCCGAGCGTGGCGAAATCCGAGAACTGGAACTCGAAGATCGGCCGCATGCCGGTGACGGCAGCGCCGACGGCGACGCCCGCGCCGCCAAGCTCGGAGATCGGCGTGTCCATCACCCGGTCGGCGCCGAAGCGCTCGACGAGGTCGCCGGTGACCTGGAAGGCGCCGCCATAGACGCCGATGTCCTCGCCCATCAGGAAGACGCGCTCGTCGGCCTCCATGGCCAGCGCCATAGCCTCCTGGATGGCCTGGGCGTAGGAGAGTTCGCGCACGGCCATATCCATCACGCGACCTCCGTGTAGACGTATCTGTCGTGGTCGGCGATCTCGGGCATCGGGCTTTGCTTGGCGAAGTCGATTCCCTCGGCGATCTCCTTGGCCACTGCCTCGCGCACCGCCTCGATGCCGGCGTCGTCGATCACGCCGAATTCCTTCAGCGCCGCCTCGAACTGGACGATCGGGTCGCGGTTGGTCATCCAGTCCTCGATCTCTTCCTTGGTGCGGTAGCGGTTGCGGTCGCTCTTGGAATGGCCGCGATAGCGGTAGGTTTTCGATTCGATCAGCGTCGGCCCCTCGCCGCGCCGCGCGCGCTCCACCGCCGCCTGCGAGGCTTCGGCGACGGCCGAGAAATCGTTGCCGTCGACGATGACGCCCGGCATCGAATAGGCGGCGGCGCGCTCGGCGATGTTATGGACGGCGGTCGAGCGCTCGGTCGAGGTCGACATGCCGTAGCCGTTGTTCTCGCATACGAAGATCACCGGCAGCTTCCAGATGGACGCCATGTTCAGCGCTTCGTGGAACGCACCCTCGTTGTTGGCGCCGTCGCCGAAGAAGGAGACGACGACCTTGCCGGTCTTCATCTTCTTCGAGGTCAACGCAGCGCCGACCGCGATCGGGATGCCGCCGGCGACGATGCCGTTGGCGCCGAGATTGCCCTTGGCGACGTCGGCGATGTGCATGGAGCCGCCGCGCCCTTTGCAATAGCCGGTGGTCTTGCCGAAGAACTCGGCGAACATGCGCTTCACGTCGGCGCCCTTGGCGATGCAATGGCCGTGGCCGCGATGGGTGGAGGTGATCTGGTCGTCGTCGGTCAGCGGCATGCAGATGCCGAGCGCGCTGGCCTCCTGGCCGATGGAGAGATGCATGGTGCCGTGGATGAGGCCGCGCATGTAGCTGTCCTCCGCCCCTTCCTCGAAACGGCGGATCAGGTACATCTTGCGCAGCACCTCCCTGAGCTGGTCAGGGGAATAGTGCTGGAAGGCAAACGGCAGATTGCTCTGCTCGGCCGTTTTGTCCTCGGGGGCGACGGCCTTCTTCGCGACAGCCATGATATCAGTCTCCGTAGACGAGCTTGTCCTGGCGCGCGCGCAACTCGGCGAGCTTCGAGCCGGGCGCGACGGCGGCGTTGGCGTAGGTGATCAGTTCGCCCTTCTTGATCGGCGCTGTCACCGAGCCGCCCTGCAGCATGCCGCAGGGAATGGCCTTGGCGGCGCGGGCTTCCGGCACGGTCATGATCCAGGCGCGGTAGCAGTATTCACCGATGGCATCGAGCTTGTCGCCCGGCTGCATGTCCTTCTTGGCGATGGCGCAGACTTCCGCCACGGGCTTCGACAGCGGCACCATGTCGGCCTTGCCGTAGAGCACGACGCGGGCGCAGGTGAGCGGCACTTCCAGCGAGGTCAGGTGGTAGGGGCGATGGAAGGTGAAATAGGGGCCGTGGCCCATCTTCAGGTCTTCCATGCGCTCCGAAATGCGCGGATGCGACATGTCGGCGATGACGAAGACGCCGGGCGCGACGCCCTTGCCGATGGAATAATCCACCACGCCGACCTTCGAGAGAACGCCGCCGTCCTTCTCGGGCACAAGCACTTTCGACAGTTCGCCGAGCGTCGCGGACGGGCCGTGCATGCCCGGCTTGTCCGGCACCAGCCCGGTAGCGTTGGCGATCGCCGCCATCTCGACCATGGTCTTCGAGCCGTCGACGAACTCGACCAGCATGCGCACGTTCATGTTGCGGCGGTGCGCCTCCTCCTCATAGTCGGGCGGGGTGGCGTCGATGTTGAGCGGGTTGTTCTTGCCCTTGCCGGCGGCGACGATCGGATGGCCCATGGCCGAGACGAACTCGATCAGCTCCATGCAGGACGACGGCTCGTCGCCGGCGCCGAGCGAATAGGTGACGCCGAGGCGCTCGGCCTCGCTCTTCAGATAGGCGCCGATGGTGACGTCGGCCTCGACGTTCATCATGACGAGATGCTTGCCGTGCTCCATGGCGCGCAGGCCGATCTCGGCGCCGACGGCGGGCACGCCGGTGGCGTCGATGACGACGTCGATCAGGTCGCTGCCAATGACCAGGCCGGCGTCGTCGGTGACGGCGATCTTGCCGGCTTCCATCGCCTCGGTCATGGCCGAGGCGGTCGAGACCTCCCTGGCATGACCCTGTTCCTGGTAGGCGATATCGACGGCCTTGGCGGCGTTGGGCAGGCGCAGTTCAGAGATCGCGCCGATCTCGATGCCGTCCATATGGGCGACGCGGGTGACGATGTCGGTCCCCATCTCGCCCGAGCCGATGAGGCCGATGCGGATCGGCTTGCCCGAAGCCTGCCGTTCCTTCAAATCGCGGGTGAGCCCGATCGGGGCGACGTTGACGGTCATCTGACACCTCCCTATGCGTCTGCGTCATCACTATTGAACATCTGTCTTTCAATCAAGCATAATGTTCATATCTCGGCAGGATTTGCAGATGCCGGCGCCAGGCCGCGCCGTCACCTCGCACTTGCCGCCCCAGCCACCATCGGCTAGGACGCAGGCGCTTTGAACCTCCGTGGCCGGCAAGGCAAGCCGCAGGCGGAAGAATCCTGAGACGGGCGACATTTTCATGGCCGACAAATCGCAAAAGATGCTGGCGCGCCTGCCGCGCGGCTTCGCAGACCGCTCAGCGGAGGACATCCGCGCGGTCGAGGAAATGACGGCCAGGATCAAGGCGGTCTATGAGCTATACGGCTTCGAGCCGGCCGATCAGCCGATGATCGAATACACCGACGCGCTGGGAAAATTCCTGCCCGACCAGGACCGGCCGAACGAGGGCGTGTTCTCCTTCCAGGACGACGACGAGCAATGGCTGTCGCTGCGCTACGACCTGACCGCGCCGATGGCGCGCTTCGTGGCCGAGAATTACGGGCGGCTGCCTAAGCCCTTCCGCAGCTATCGGCAGGGCTGGGTGTTCCGCAACGAGAAGCCGGGTCCGGGACGTTTTCGCCAGTTCATGCAGTTCGACGCAGACACGGTCGGCACGCCGGGCGTCGCCGCCGACGCCGAAATGGCGATGATGATGGCCGACGTGATGGAGGCGCTGGGCATCGCGCGCGGAGACTATGTTATCCGGGTGAACAACCGGAAGGTGCTGGACGGCGTGCTGGAGGCGATCGGGCTGGGCGGCGAGGAGAATGCAGGACGCCGGCTGACGGTGCTGCGGGCAATCGACAAGCTGGACAAGGTTGGACCGGAAGGAGTGCGTGACCTGCTCGGCAAGGGCCGGCTGGACGAGAGCGGGGATTTTACGAAAGGTGCTGGGCTGGATGAGGGGCAGACCGGTCGCGTGATGGAATATGTCGGGCTGGGTCCACAAACTCTGGAGATATCACGCCACCATAGCGACAGTCTGGGGGAGGAGTTTCCGAGAGTTCAGATGACCCAGATTGTGTCTCGGGTTTCAAATTCAGAAACAATAGATGCCCTAAAAGACAAGTTCGGCGACAGCTACAAGGCTCTTGAAGGAGCAAATGAGCTTGCGGAAATTGCTAGCTTGGTGGAAGCGGCTGGCTATGGCCCCGACCGTATCCGCATCGACCCCTCCGTCGTGCGCGGTCTCGAATACTACACCGGGCCAGTCTACGAGGCCGAATTGCTGGCCGAAATTCCCAACGAAGAGGGAAAAATCGTGCGCTTCGGCTCGGTCGGCGGCGGCGGGCGGTATGACGGGCTGGTGTCCCGGTTCAGGGGCGAGCCGGTGCCGGCCACCGGCTTTTCCATCGGCGTTTCGCGGCTGATGACGGCGCTGAAGAACCTCGGCAAGCTGGGCGCGACCGAGGTGATCCAGCCGGTGGTGGTGCTGGTCATGGACCGCGACACGGAAAGCCTCGGCCGTTACCAGAAGATGGTGTCCGATCTTCGCCAGGCCGGCATCCGCGCCGAGATGTATCTCGGCGGCGCGGGCATGAAGGCGCAGCTCAAATATGCCGACCGGCGCGGCTCTCCAGTCGCAGTCATCCAGGGGTCGAGCGAGCGAGACGCCGGCGAGGTGCAGCTCAAGGACCTGATCGAGGGCGCGCGGCAGGCGGCGGCCATCGCCGACCACGCCGAATACAAGGAAGCGCGGCCGGGCCAGGTGACGGTGAAGGAAGCCGACCTGGTGGCGGAGGTGCGCAAGATACTGGACGCGCAGGCGGCGGAGCGGCAGCGTGGGTGAGGGCAGCATTCCTTCGCGCCCCCCTCTGTCCTGCCGGACATCTCCCCCACACGGGGGGAGATCGGCCTTCGCGTCGATCTTCGCTAATCGCCAACGTTTGAGAGTTGCCGGCAAGGTCGACGCTGCCGATCTCCCCCCGTGTGGGGGAGATGTCCGGCAGGACAGAGGGGGGCGCCGTAAAGCACCGTCCCCGCCAATCTCATCTCCCGCACCCCTCATCCGTCTCGACGCCGCGCGCCGAGCCACCTTCTCCCACAAGGGGAGAAGGGAAGGTGCGGCCTCATGACGTTCCTGGCCATCGATCACGTCCAGATTGCCATGCCGGCCGGCCGCGAGGCCGTGGCGCGCGATTTCTATGCCGGCGTGCTCGGGCTTGCCGAGGTCGATAAGCCGGCAAACCTTGCGGGCCGCGGCGGCTGCTGGTTCGAGAGCGGCGCGGTAAAAGTGCATCTCGGCGTCGATCCCGATTTCCATGCCGCCGCCAAGGCGCATCCAGCCTTCCTGGTCGATGACGTGGCCGCGCTCGAGCGCCGGGCCACCGAGGCGGGAGCGACGGTGAAGCGCGACGTGGCGCTCGACGGTTACGACCGCATCCATGTGTTCGATCCGTTCGGCAACCGCATCGAACTGATGCAGAGGGCCGCGCCGTGACCGCCCGCCTCCCCGCCTTCGCCGCCGATATCGCAGCGACGCTGGCCGAGCGCGGCGCGCCTTTGGTCGAGGTGCCGGTGCTGCAGCCGGCCAACCCGTTCCTCGACATGGCGGGCGAGGATCTGCGCCGGCGCATCTTCCTTACCGAGAGCGAGACCGGCGAGGCGCTCTGCCTGCGTCCCGAATTCACCATTCCCGTCTGCCGCGACCATATCGCGGCGCAGGCCGGCACGCCGCGCCGCTACGGCTATCTCGGCGAGGTGTTCCGCCAACGCCGCGACGGGGCGAGCGAATTCTTCCAGGCCGGCGTCGAGGATCTCGGCGAGGCCGACATGGCCGCCGCAGACGCCCGCTCGGTGGCGGACGCGCAGGCGCTGCTTGCCCGTGTGCTGCCCTCGACCGTCCTTTCGGTCACGCTGGGCGACCAGGCGCTGTTCGAGGCGGTGCTGGCGGCGCTCGGCCTGCCGCGCGGCTGGCGCATGCGGTTGGCGCGCGCCTTCGGTTCCCACGCCATGCTGGAGGCGGCACTGGCCGACCTCGCCAACCCGCCGCGCAACGCGGCCTTGCCGCAATCCGTCGCCATGCTGGCGCTGGACGGCGACGCCGAGGGGCTTGCCGCGCATATCGCCGAGGGCATGGAGCGTGCCGGCCTGCCGGTCACCGCCGGGCGCGCGCCGGCGGACATTGCGCGCCGGCTGATCGAGAAGGCGCAGCTGCGCTCGGTGCGGCTGTCCAACGAGGCGTTTTCCGCGTTGAAGGCTTTCCTCGCCATCGACGTGCCGCTGCCGGACGCCACCGCCGCGCTGGAGCGTTTTGCTGCCGACGCAGGGCTTTCGCTCGACGCGGCGCTCGAGACCTTCGCCGCCCGGGCCGCCGCCATCGCCGGGCACGGCCTGCCGCTGGAGACGATCCGCTACGACGCCGCCTTCGGCCGGCCGCTCGACTATTACACCGGGCTCGTCTTCGAGATCGGCACGGCAACGGGCGAGCGCCCGCTGGCCGGCGGCGGCCGCTACGACCGGCTGCTCACACTGCTGGGCGCGAAAGCGGCGATTCCAGGGGTTGGATTCTCGGTGTGGCTCGACCGGATCGAGGCGGCGCGGGAGAGAAAATGAGTCTTTTGTTTTCGACCCCCACCCCTAACCCCTCCCCTCAAGGGGGAGGGGAATCCGGCCTCGTCGCTGCTTGCAACGACATTACGATCGAGTGCGCCGAAGCCACAACAGAATCCCCCTCCCCCTTGAGGGGAGGGGTTAGGGGTGGGGGTACTCCAGCCTCGACAAGTGAAGGCATTCCAGTCGCAACGGGCGAACCTCTCCCATGACCGTTACCCTCGCCCTGCCCTCGAAAGGCCGTCTCAAGGATCAGGCGCTGGAGATTCTGGCCAAGGCCGGCCTGCCGGTCAGCCTGCCGGAAGATGCGCGCAAGTATCATGCGCGGATCGACGGAAGGAGCGACATCGAGGTCGTGTTCCTGTCCGCCTCGGAGATCGCGGGCGAGATCGGCGCCGGCGCGGTCGATCTCGGCGTCACCGGCGAAGACCTCGTGCGCGAGACGCTGGCGGACTGGGAAAGCCGCGCCGAGATCGTGGCGCGGCTCGGCTTCGGCCATGCCGACGTGGTGGTGGCCGTTCCCGACATCTGGCTCGACGTCGAGACCATGGCCGATCTCGACGACGTCGCCGCCGATTTCCGCCAGAAGCACGGCCGTCGCCTCAGGATCGCGACGAAATACTGGCGGCTCACCCAGCAGTTCTTTACCGCCAAGCACGGCATCCAGGTCTATCGCATCGTCGAAAGCCTCGGGGCAACGGAGGGCGCGCCGGCGGCCGGCTCGGCCGACATCGTCGTGGACATCACCTCCTCGGGCTCGACGCTGCGCGCCAACCATCTCAAGGTTCTGTCCGACGGCGTCATCCTGCGCTCGCAGGCCTGTCTGGTCGCCGCGCGCAAGAACCGGACGGCGGCGGAGGAAGCGTTGATCGCCGAGATTCGCGGGAAGGTCGCGAAGGCTGTCGGCTGAGTTACCCTACCATTGCCGGATTGCGCCTACGCGCTCCGGTGCTAGTTTTCATTTCTGTCCGAGGAGGAGACGACGATGGCGACTGGCACCGCGGCTCTGCGCAGCGCAGGGCGTGAAGAGTCCTTCATCGAGCCCCGCGACGGGCTTTCGCGCGTCTCGGGCGACCGCTCCGTGCCGCTGCTGGTAAAAACCATCCCGCAGCAATTCGCGGAGACCGCTCTAGCCTACGCCGACCGCGACGCCGCCGTCTTCGTCGGCCAGGACAGGCGCTTCACCTGGGCGGAACTGGCCGAGACGGTCGACGCCTTCGCGGCCGGGCTGCTGGCGCTCGGGCTCGAAAAGGGCGACCGCATCGGCATCTGGTCGCCGAACCGCTGGGAATGGCTGGTCACCCAGTTCGCAACCGCGCGCATCGGGCTGATCCTGGTCAACATCAACCCGGCCTACCGGCTGACCGAGCTGGACTATGCGCTGAACAAGGTTGGCTGCAAGGCACTGGTCACGGCCGCCAGCTTCAAAAGCTCGGATTATCTCGGGATGCTGGCAGCGCTCGCGCCGGAACTGGAGACGGCGGAGCCGGGCGCGCTCGAAGCCGCCAGGCTGCCGTCGCTCAGGGCCGTGATCCGCATGGGCGAGGAAAACTCGGCCGGCCTATTCAATTTCGGCGACGTGCTTGCCATGGGCGGACGCGACGAGCATGATAGCCTCGACCGCATCACGGACTCGCTCAAGCCGTCGGACGCCATCAACATCCAGTTCACCTCCGGCACCACCGGCGCGCCGAAGGGCGCGACGCTGACGCATCTCAACATCGTCAACAACGGCAATTTCGTCACCTCGGCCATCAGGCTCACCGCCGACGACCGGTTGTGCATTCCTGTGCCGCTCTACCATTGCTTCGGCATGTCGATGGGGACGATGGGCTGCGTGACCAAGGGCGCGACGATGGTCTTTCCGGGCGAAGGCTTCGATCCGGGCGCGACGCTCAACGCCATCGAGGCCGAGCGCTGCACCGGGGTTTATGGCGTGCCGACCATGTTCGTGGCCATGCTCGACCACCCGGATTTCAAGGGCTTCGATCTTACCAGCCTGCGCACCGGTATCATGGCCGGCTCCCCCTGCCCGATCGAGGTGATGAAGAAGGTGGTGTCGCTGATGCACATGAGCGAGGTCACCATCGCCTACGGCATGACCGAGACCAGCCCGGTGTCCTTCCAGTCCGGCACGGACGACCCGCTGGAGAAGCGCGTCTCCACGGTCGGGCGCATCCAGCCGCATGTCGAATGCAAGGTCATCGATGCGGACGGCGCGACGGCGCCGGTCGGCGAGCCGGGCGAATTGTGCACGCGCGGCTATTCCGTGATGAAGGGCTATTGGGAGGACGCGGAGCGCACCGCCGAGGCGATCGACACCGACGGCTGGATGCATACCGGCGACCTCGCCACGATCGACGCCGAGGGTTTCTGCAACATCGTCGGGCGGGTCAAGGACATGGTGATCCGCGGCGGCGAGAACGTCTATCCGCGCGAGGTGGAGGAATTTCTCTACCGACATCCCAAGGTGCGGGAGGTGCAGGTGTTCGGCGTGCCGGACGAAAAATACGGCGAGGAGCTTGCCGCCTGGATCGTGCTCAAGCCCGGCGAGGATGCGACCGAAGAGGAGATCCGGGCGTTCTGCCAGGGCCAGATCGCGCATTACAAGGTGCCGCGCTATGTCCGATTCAGGGACACGCTGCCAATGACGGTGACGGGCAAGGCGCAGAAATTCGTCATGCGCGAGGCGATGAGCGAGGAACTGGGGCTGACGGAGGCAAAGACCGCCTGAGCGCAGCCCTTCACATAGCGACCTTGTCGACGCTGCTCCTGCCAACACCAGCCCTGAAGGAGCGGATCGTTCCGGCCATCTCCAGGCATTCCGCCTGCATGGACGTGTTTCGCCGCCAGGCCAGGCAGATCGTGCGGTCGGGCACCGGTTCCTCGAACGGCACGAGCCGCACGTTGGGCGTGACGGCAGCGGCTTCGGCCGCCATTTCGGGAATGAGCGTCACGCCCATGCCGTGCGCCACCATCTGCAGGAGGGTGGTCAGGCTGGTGGCGCTGAAGCTCGCCATGACGCGTGGCTGGACCTTGCCGCAGACCGCCAGCGCCTGGTCGCGCAGGCAATGCCCCTCCTCCAGAAGCATCAGGCGTTCGAGGGCCGGGCTCTCCGGCGATACCGGCGGATCGATGAAGCCGGCGTCGTCGGTCGGCACGGCCAGCAGGAAGCGGTCGGCGAAAAGCGGCTCCACCACCAGCCCGCCGCGCTCCAGCGGCAGGGCGGCGATCAGCGCATCCAACCGGCGCGCCGCCACGTCGTCGACGAGCGTGGGTGTGGTCGCCTCGCGGATCTCGACCTGCAGTCCGGGGAAGCGACGCCTCAGTTCAGCAAGGAGACCGGGCAAGAGATAGGGGGCCACGGTCGGAATGATGCCGAGGCGAAACGGGCCGGACATGCCGCGCGCGCCGCGCGCAGCATTTTTCTCGATCGCACGCATCTGATCCAGCACGAGTTCGACGCGCTCGCGCAGCACGACGCCCTCGCTGGTCAGGCGCACGGCCCTGCCGCCCCGCTCGAACAGCTTCATCCCAAGCTGTCGCTCCATCTTGCCGATCTGTGCCGACAGGGCCGGCTGAGAGACGCCGGCAAGATCAGCCGCGCGGCCGAAATGGGCGGTTTCAGCTAAAGCCTCGAAATACTCCATCTGGCGGATGGTCAAAGCTATCATAACTTTTTCTTATCAGCTTTTATGCAAATCGCAATTTGCGTTTATGAAAACCAGGCACTAGGCTGGAACGGTTCCAAACTGGCGTCGCTGCTGCGACGGCCGGGACGGCGAAGATCACCCACCCAGACAGGGAGGCACGGGGCCAGAGACAGGTTCTCCGCAACGGGATCCTTTTTCGAGCGGCAGCGCGAGGCGCAGGGCCGCGGCCTCGGCCTTCCAGGCACCAGCGGAGAGCATGATGGACGCGAAAACCGACGAGAAGAACACCGGCAAATGCCCTTTCAGCGGCAGCCAGGGGCATCGCAACCGCGACTGGTGGCCCGAACAGTTGGATGTGCAGGTTCTCCACGCCAACTCGAAGCTTTCCGACCCGATGGGTGAGGCCTTCGACTACGCCAGGGAGTTCGAAAGCCTCGATCTCGATGCCGTCATCGCCGACCTGAAGGCGCTGATGACGGATTCGCAGGATTGGTGGCCGGCGGATTTCGGCCATTACGGCGGTCTTTTCGTGCGCCTGGCCTGGCACAGCGCCGGCACCTACCGCATCACCGACGGTCGCGGCGGCGCCGGCGGCGGGCAGCAGCGTTTCGCCCCGCTCAATTCCTGGCCGGACAACGTGCTCCTCGACAAGGCGCGCCGGCTGCTGTGGCCGATCAAGCAGAAATACGGGCGCAAGATCTCCTGGGCCGACCTGTACGTCCTTGTCGGCAACACGGCACTGGAATCGATGGGCTTCAAGACGTTCGGCTTTGCCGGCGGCCGTGCCGACACCTGGGAGCCGGAAGAGCTCTACTGGGGACCGGAAGGCACCTGGCTCGGCGACGAGCGCTACAGCGGCGAGCGCCAGCTCGCTGAGCCGCTGGGCGCGGTGCAGATGGGCCTCATCTACGTCAATCCCGAAGGTCCGAACGGCAAGCCGGATCCGGTCGCGGCGGCCAAGGACATTCGCGAAACGTTCTTCCGCATGGCCATGAACGACGAAGAGACCGTGGCGCTGATCGCCGGCGGCCACACGTTCGGCAAGACCCACGGCGCCGGCGATCCGTCCTTCGTCGGCGTGGCGCCGGAAGGGGCCGCGATCGAGGACCAGGGCCTCGGCTGGAAGAGCAAGTATGGCACCGGCATGGGCGGCGACACGATCGGCAGCGGCCTCGAAGTCACTTGGTCGCAGACGCCGACGAAGTGGAGCAATTATTTCTTCGACAATCTGTTTCGCTACGAATGGGAGCTGACGAAGAGCCCGGCGGGCGCCTGGCAATGGGTCGCCAAGGACGCTCCGGAGAACGTCCCCCTCGCGCACGACACGTCGAGAATGCAGCGCCCCACCATGCTGACGACCGACCTTTCGCTGCGTTTCGATCCGGAATACGAGAAGGTTTCGCGCCGATTCTACGAGAACCCGGACCTGTTCGCGGACGCCTTCGCCCGCGCCTGGTTCAAGCTGACCCATCGCGACATGGGTCCGAAGATCCGCTACCTCGGCCCGCTGGCGCCGCAGGAGGAGCTGATCTGGCAGGATCCGGTTCCGGCCGTCGATCATCCGCTGGTCGACGAAAAGGATATCGCCGACCTCAAGGCCAGGGCCCTGGCATCCGGCCTGTCCGTGTCCGAGCTCGTCTCGACGGCATGGGCGTCGGCATCCACCTTCCGCGGCTCCGACAAGCGCGGCGGCGCCAACGGCGCGCGCATCCGCCTCGCCCCGCAGAAGGACTGGGAGGTCAACCAGCCCGACCAGTTGCAGAAGGTCCTTTCGACGCTGGACTCCATCCGCCAGGCGTTCAACGCCTCGGCTTCCGGCGGCAAGAAAGTGTCGCTCGCCGACCTGATCGTACTCGGCGGCTCGGCCGCCGTCGAGAAAGCGGCGAAGGATGCCGGCGTCGACGTGACCGCGCCCTTCACGCCCGGTCGCACGGACGCCTCGCAGGAGCAGACCGACGCCGTGTCCTTCGCGCCGCTCGAACCGCGCCAGGATGCCTTCCGCAACTACACCAACGCGAAGACGACGCAGTTCATGGCGCCGGAAGAGGCGATGGTGGACCGGGCGCAGTTGCTGAAGCTGACCGGCCCCGAACTGACGGCCCTCGTCGGCGGCCTGCGCGTCCTGGGCGCCAATGCGGGCGGCTCCAGGCACGGCGTGTTCACGGACCGGCCCGGCACGTTGACCAACGATTTCTTCGTCAACCTGCTCGACATGGCCACCCAATGGGCTCCGGCCGGCGAAGGCGTCTATGAGGGCCGCGATCGCAAGAGCGGCGACCTGAAATGGACGGCGACGCGCGTCGACCTGATCTTCGGCTCGCACTCGCAATTGCGCGCCTTCGCGGAGGTCTACGGCAGCGCCGACGCGAAGGAGACGTTCGCGAAGGACTTCGTCAAGGCCTGGACCAAGGTGATGAACGCCGACCGCTTCGACCTCGTCGGAGCCCGCAAGGCGGCGTAGGCCGATCGATGACCGATTGCCGGACCGGCGCGGCGCAAGTCGCGCCTGTTTTGATTTCCATTCATAACGGGCTTGTGAAACGGCCCGGCTACGGCTAGCAGTCCAGCATTCGGGTGTGCCGAAAACGGGAAAACCGACATGCGACTGGGCGGACGGCTGGCGGCAGCCATCGAAGTGCTTGAAGACATCAACCGGCGGCATCGGCCGGTTGCCGACGCGCTGAAGGATTGGGGCCTCTCCCATCGTTTCGCGGGCGGAGGCGACCGCGCCGCGATCGGCAACATCGTCTATGACGCGCTGCGCCGCAGACGCTCGGCCGGCTGGCTTCTCGGCGACGACACGCCCCGCGCCATCGCCATCGGCGCCCTGCTGCTGGAATGGGGGCTGACGCCGCAGAAGCTCGGCGCGGCGCTTGAAGGCGACAAATTCGCGCCGCCGCCACTGACGTCCGCAGAACTGGCGGCGATTTCCCACAACAGGGACGAAGCTGCGCCGCCGGCCGTGAAAGCCGACTGCCCGGATTGGTGCGCCCCGCTGCTCGAGGAAAATTTCGGCGACCGCTGGGTCGATGAAGGTTCGGCACTGGCGATGCGCCCGCCGCTCGACCTCAGGGTCAACACGCTGAAGGCGGCGACCGACGAAGTGCTCGGCGAACTCGAGGGCACCGGCGCACGGCCGGCGGCGATCGCCGCGAACGGCATCCGCATCGCACCGATCGAGGGCGACGGCCGCCACCCCAACGTCCAGGCCGAGCCTGCCTTCCAGAAGGGCTGGTTCGAAGTGCAGGACGAAGGCTCGCAGATTGTCGCGACGCTCGCCGGAGCCGAACCCGGCATGCAGGTGCTCGATTATTGCGCAGGCGCCGGCGGCAAGGCCCTGGCGCTGTCGGCGGCGATGGACGGCCAGGGGCAGATCTTCGCGCATGACTCCGAAAAGCAGCGGCTCGCGCCGATCTTCGAGCGCATGCGCCGCTGCGACAGCCGCAATATCCAGGTGGCGGCGAAGCCTGCCGACCTCGTGCCATTGCAGGACAGGATGGACCTCGTCCTAGTCGATGCGCCCTGCACCGGCTCGGGCACCTGGCGGCGCAGGCCGGACGCCAAATGGCGCCTGACCGAGCGCCAGCTCGACGCCAGAAGGGGCGAGCAATCCGCCATTCTCGATGCCGCGAGCGCCTATGTGAAGCCGGGCGGCCTGCTCGTCTACATCACCTGCTCCGTGTTCGACGAGGAAAACGGCAGGCAGGTCTCGGCGTTCCGGCAGCGCGACGGGCGTTTCTCGCCCGTCGACCATGACGCGCTGTGGCACCGGCATTTTCCCGGACATGCGGACGCCGCCCGAATCGACGTCGATGCCGGCATCTCGCTGTCCCCGGCGCGCAGCGGCACGGACGGCTTCTTCTTCTGTGCAATGCGCAAGGCCGGCTGAGCCCGCTTGACGCGGCGCACAATCGCTCCAGATGAGGGAGCGGTCCTTCCGGGTGAGTTCATGCATCGCTATCTGTCTCTCGCACTCTTCCTGCTCATCGTCCTGGGCGGCGGCCTCGCCATCGGATACGCGACGCTGCCGGGCGACTGGTATGCAGGTCTGGCCAAGCCCGCCTTCAATCCGCCGAACTGGGTGTTCGCTCCGGTCTGGAGCCTGCTCTACCTATGCATCGCGCTGGCTGGCTGGCATATCTGGCACGCCGGCAAAAGCGCGCCCCTGAAGCCGTTGTGGATCGTCCAGCTCATCCTCAACTTCCTGTGGTCGCCGGTCTTCTTCGGGCTGCGGCTGCCCGGACCGGCTCTCGTCGTCATCCTCGCCCTGCTTGCGACAATCCTTGTTTTCATCGCACGCGCATGGGACCGCGACCGGATCGCGGCCTGGCTGTTCATCCCCTACGCGGCATGGGTCGCCTTCGCATCGCTGCTCAACGCCGCGATCGTGTGGCTGAACTGACGCCCGGCGGCTTCCCCTTTATTGCTGCAATGCACCATATCCGTTGCTTGCGACGGCCGTGTCTGCGATAAGCCGGCTATCGCAGCAGCCGAAGGCATGTGAGATGGCGGCCAAGATCGTACCGGCACCGGACTACGAGGAACGCGTCCGATCCTCGTTCGCGCGGCAAAAGGCGATGGAGACGATCGGCGCGGAGCTGACGCTGGTGACGCCCGGCATCGTCGAGATCGAAATGCCCTACTCGGACACCTTGACCCAGCAGCACGGCTTCCTTCATGCGGGCGTCATCTCGACGGCGCTGGACTCGGCCTGCGGCTACGCCGCCTTCTCGCTGATGCCGGAGAATGCCGGCGTGCTCACCATCGAGTTCAAGGTCAACCTGCTGTCTCCGGGACGCGGCGAGCGCTTCCTGTTCCGCGGCTCCGTCACCAAGCCCGGCCGCACCATCATCGTCGCCGACGGCCAGGCCTACGCCTACAGCGCGGACGGCGAGGCGAGGCTGATCGCCACCATGACGGGAACGATGATGGCGGTGACCGGGCGTGACGGGATCGCGGGCTGACGCATGGCCGCCGTTGCGACCATAGACGGCAAGTCCGTTCTCTTCGTCATGGCCGTGGAGGCCGAATACGGACCGCATCTCAAGCGTCTTTTCCGGCCTCTCATGACAGGCGTAGGCCCTGTCGAGGCGGCCGTGCGCATGAGCGTCGAACTGGCGCGGCTCAGCGCAGAGAACGCCCTGCCCGATCTCGTCGTGTCGCTGGGGTCCGCGGGCTCGCGGCGCCTAGAGCAGACACAGGTCTACCAGGCCGTCTCGGTCGGCTATCGCGACATGGACGCCTCGCCGCTCGGCTTCGACAAAGGCAGGACGCCCTTCCTCGATCTGCCGACTGCCGTGCCGCTTCCCTTCCGAATACCGGGCATAAGCGAGGCGACCCTTTCGACCGGCGGCGCGGTCGTCTCAGGGGCCGCCTATGACGCCATCGATGCCGACATGGTCGACATGGAGACCTTCGCGATATTGCGCGCCTGCCAGCAGTTCGCGCTGCCGCTGATCGCGCTGCGCGGCATTTCCGACGGCGCGACGGAACTTCGCCACGTCGGCGACTGGACCGAATACCTCCATGTCATCGACGAAAGACTGGCGGCCGCCGTCGGCCTGATGGAGCAGGCGCTGCGCAATGGCGTGATCCGTCTCTGAAGACCGGCCGGCATCCTGTATTGCGCCGAATCGGTTCTTTCTCTAAAGGCTCGCCATGACGACACACTCCGATACCGTTCTCATCATCGACTTCGGCAGCCAGGTCACGCAGCTCATCGCAAGACGGGTGCGGGAAGCCGGGGTCTTTTGCGAAATCGCGCCGTTCCAGTCGGCGGAAGAGGCCTTCCGGCGTATCAAGCCGAAGGCCGTCATCCTCTCCGGCAGCCCGCATTCCACCGTCGATATCGGCAGCCCCCGCGCGCCGGAGGCGGTGTTCTCCGCCGGCATTCCGGTGCTCGGCATCTGCTACGGCGAGCAGACCATGTGCGCGCAGCTCGGCGGCAAGGTCGAGGCCGGCCACCACCGTGAATTCGGCCGCGCCTTCCTGGAAATCCAGGACGAATGCGCGCTGTTCGACGGCATCTGGGCCAAGGGCACGCGCCATCAGGTGTGGATGAGCCACGGCGACAGGGTGACCGCGCTGCCACCGGGTTTCCATGTGGTCGGCACGTCCACCGGCGCGCCCTTCGCGGCGATCGCCGACGAGGCGCGCAAATTCTACGCCGTGCAATTCCATCCCGAGGTGGTGCACACGCCGGACGGCGCCAAGCTGCTCAGGAACTTCGTCCACCACATCGCCGGGCTGCGCACCGACTGGACGATGGCCGCGTATCGCGAACAGGCGGTCGAGCAGATCAGGAAGCAGGTTGGCACCGGCAAGGTGATCTGCGCACTGTCGGGCGGCGTCGATTCCTCGGTCGCGGCGCTGCTGATCCACGAGGCGGTCGGCGACCAGCTCACCTGCATCCTCGTCGACCACGGCCTGATGCGCAAGAACGAGGCGGCCGACGTGGTGGCAATGTTCCGCCAGCATTACAACCTGCCGCTGATCCTGGTCGACGCCTCTGACAAGTTCATCTCCGCCCTGGAGGGCGAGAGCGATCCGGAAACGAAGCGCAAAACGATCGGACGGCTGTTCATCGAGGTGTTCGAGGAGGAAGCGAAGAAGCTCGGCGGGGCGGATTTTCTCGCCCAGGGCACGCTCTATCCCGACGTCATCGAAAGCGTCTCCTTCACCGGCGCCACCTCCTCCACCATCAAGTCGCACCACAATGTCGGCGGCTTGCCCGAGCGCATGAACATGAAGCTGGTGGAGCCGCTGCGCGAACTGTTCAAGGACGAGGTGCGCGCGCTCGGCAGGGAGCTTGGCCTGCCGGACAGCTTCATCGGCCGCCACCCCTTCCCCGGCCCGGGGCTGGCCATCCGCTGCCCCGGCGGCGTCACCCGCGACAAGCTGGAGATTCTGCGCGAAGCCGATGCCATCTACCTCGACGAGATCCGCAAGGCCGGCCTCTACGACGCGATCTGGCAGGCCTTCGCCGTGCTGCTGCCGGTGCAGACGGTCGGCGTGATGGGCGACGGCCGCACCTACGACTTCGTCCTTGCGCTGCGCGCCGTAACCTCGGTGGACGGCATGACGGCGGATTTCTACCACTACGACATGGACTTCCTCGGCCGCGCCGCCACCCGCATCATCAACGAGGTGAAAGGCATCAACCGCGTCGTCTACGACGTGACGAGTAAACCACCAGGTACAATCGAGTGGGAGTAGTCGCGGCTGGACCGCGTTTTCTGAACGACCAAATTCTGCATCTAGCAAGACTTGGTCTCCCGGATACTCAAGAGCGCTGACACGATACCGCCCCTTATGAGATTATCTCTTCGCAAGCGAGACGGCGCTGTAAAGGGTAAAGCCTTGTGGTGCAAGGATAGGCGCGAAACATCCGCGCACGGCTGTCCGCTTATTGCCGTTCCGGCGCCTTCTCACCGGAGCGGAAGGCGGATCGCCAGCCCAGTCTCGTCTCGATACGCCTGGCGCTTTCCTTGACCAGCGCCACCAGATCGGGGTTCTTCTGGGTGACCTTCATATCCGGCACCACGATCGAGATGGTGGCGCGGCAGGCGCCCTGGCTGTCGCAAATGGGCGCTGCGATACAGGCGACGGAGAAGTCGGATTCGCCGGCCTGGATCGACAGGCCCTGCTCCAGTGCGGCGGCGGCGCTGCGGGAAAGTTGGGCCCTGTCGGTCTCGGCGCGACCGGTCGGCGACGCGGTGGCGCAGCGGCCGAAGATCTCCAGGCGTTCGGCCTCGGGCAGATGCCCCACGAGCAACCGGCCGGAGGCCGTCCAGTTGAGCGGTGAGCGCGTGCCGACGCGCGAGGTGACCTGGAAATGGTCCAGCCCCTCCTCCATGGCGAGCACCACCATGTCGTCGCCGTCGCGGCCGCAGACCTGCACCGTCTCGCCCGAACCGCGCGCCAGTTCGTGCATTTCGTGGACGGCCACGTTGAGCAGGTCGAGCGAACGGGCGTAGGTCAGGCCATAGTGGTAGAGCCTGGGGCCGAGCCACAGCAGCCCGCCGTCGGTGCGGTCGAGCATCTCCTTGTCCACCAGATCGTCGACGATGACATAGATGGTGGAGAGCGGCGCGCGCACGGCGCGCGCGATCTCATAGGCGGTGGCAGGCCGTCCTTCCTTCTGCAGGTGGTCGAGGATCTGCAGCGCCCGGTCGATGCCGCTTGTGCGCGTACGGCGGGGTCCCGCCGGATCGGCGGCGCCTGTTTCGATGTTGGCGGCAGTGGTCGACATGAGGTTCCTATGGAAGCGTATTTCAGCTTCGGCTGGCTAACGCGGCAGAGGCGGGTTCACAAGAGACGACAAGCGCACGCCCGCCGCAATCCCGGACACTCTCAATCCGGCCATTTCAAGATCGCCGCCTCGCGCGCCAGCAGCCGTTCGACGAAAGGCGTTGCGATCGGCGTGTTGGACTTGCGTGCGGCCTCCAGTTCCTCGGCCAGGCGCCTCGCCACCGTGAATTCTTCTTCCGGGTGCAGGTTGCAGGGATCGAGGAAGAACGTGCCGTGCTCGACCTCGTGGTCGCGCACGATCACCGGCGGGTCGCCGGCGGCCAGCCGGTCGGCGAGGTCCCAGGCGGTGATGTTGGCCGCCTGCGGGTCGACCGCCACCTTCAGGCGGTCGAGCGGGTTGTTCGTCGGGTCCGGCACGATCGTCGCGGTGACGCCCGGCCGGTCGGCCAGCACTTCCACCCAGCAGTCGAGCGCCCGGCGCTCGCGGGCGCGGATGCCGGCGTGGTCGCGACTCTTCCAGGCCTGCAAGGCCACCAGCGCGCCGACGATGCCCTCCTTGCCGACCTTCATGCCGCGGCCGATGCCGCGGTTCTGCAGGTAGGTGTCGCGTACCCGTTCCTTCGATCCGGCAACGATGCCCGAGGTCGGCCCCCCAAGGAACTTGTGGCCAGAATAGAGCGCGAGGTCGGCGCCGTCCTTCAGGAAACCGGTCAGGTCGTATTCGGAGGCCGCGTCGACGATCACCGGCACGCCGTGGGCATGGCAGACGTCGCAGAACACTTTCAGCGGGATCTGCGCATAGTCGACAACGTGGTGCGACACGACATAAACGGCCGCCGCGGTGCGCTCGGTGATGGCGCCGGCGAGCTGGTAGGCATGGGCGCTGGTCGCCTGGCCGACCGGCACGACCCTGGCGCCGGCAAGGCGGATTGCCTGCTCGACCGGCGCGCCGTAGCTGACCATATGACCGGACTGAATCAGCACCTCGTCCTTCAGCCCCGTCGTGTCCGGCAACCGCTCTATTGCCGCGAGGTCCGGCCCGGTCATGCAGGCGGCGACCGCCAGCGTGATGCCTGCCGAGCAGGAGGCGGTGACGAAACCCGCCTCCGCGCCGGTCAATTCGGCGATCACCGTGCTGGCGCGGCGGTAGAGGTCGCCCATCTCGACGAATTGGGTGAGGATCGCCGAAACGGCCTCGACGGCGCCGGGCACGACGATGGAGGCGCCCAGTGCCGTCATCGTGCCGGAGACGTTGATGACCGGCCTGAGTTTCAGGCTGACGCGGATGTCGGTGGAGGGTTTCCCGTTGGGAGAGCTGTTCATGATGGTCCTCAGTCAATCGCCACGATGGCTTCGATCTCGACGGTGATCTGCCCCGGCAGCGAGCCGTGGCCGACGGCCGAACGGGCATGCACACCGGCCGGCCCGAACACCTCCACCATCAGGTCGGAACAGCCGTTGATGACGGCAGGATGATCGCCGAAGTCGGGCGCGGCGTTGACCATGCCGAACAGTTTTATCACCCTGCGCACGCGCGACAGGTCGCCGAGCGCGGACTGCATGACAGCAATCAGGTTGATGCCGGTCAGACGCGCGTCGGCATAGGCCTGTTCAATGGAAACGCCTGCACCGACCTTGCCGGTATGCTGGCGGCCGCCCGGTTCGGTCGGTCCCTGGCCAGACAGGTAGAGCAGTTTTCCTTCCTGGACATGGGTGACGAAATTGGCGATCGGCGGCGGCGCCGACGGCAAGGTGATGCCGAGCGCTTTCAAGCGCTCATTGGGGCTCTCATTGGGCGTTTCTTGCAGACGCTTCAGTTCGGGAAGGTTCATGCGGGAGGACTCCGGTCAGGTTCTGCCATCGTGGCGGATGCAGGCCACGTGATGCCCGCCGCCGATCTCGACGACGGGAGGGACGATTTCGGCGCAGGCGGCGATCGCTTCCGGGCAGCGGGTGCGGAAGACGCAGCCGGACGGCGGCGCGATGGGGCTCGGAATATCGCCCTTGAGCGGCACATGCGTGCGCACCCTCGTCGGGTCCGGCACCGGCGCGGTGGCGAGCAGCGCCTTCGTGTACGGATGGCGCGGCGCGGCGTAGACCAGCTTGCTCGGGCCGCGTTCCATGACGCGGCCGAGATAGAGCACCACCACCTCGTCGCAGAGATATTCGACCACCGACAGGTCGTGGGCGATGAACAGCAGCGTCAGGCCGAGCTTCTTCTGCAACTCGCCGAGCAGGTTGAGCACCTGCGCCTGCACCGACACGTCGAGCGCCGAGACCGGCTCGTCGGCGACGACGAATTCCGGCTGGACGGCGAGCGCGCGGGCGATGCCGATGCGCTGGCGCTGGCCGCCGGAGAATTCGTGCGGATAGCGCGCGGCGTGGTCGGGCGACAGGCCGACGAGGGTCAGGAGTTCGGCGATGCGCTCGCGGCGCGCCTTGCCGCGTGGAAAGCCGCAGGCGTCGAGCGCCTCGCCGAGGATCGCGGCCACCTTCAGCCGGGGGTTCAGGCTGGAGAACGGGTCCTGGAAGACGATCTGGAGTTTTCGGCGATAGGCGCGCATCTCCGCGGCTGGAAGGGAAAAAAGATCGACGCCGTCGAACAGCGCCTTGCCGGCGGTCGGCTCGATCAGGCGCAGGATGGCGCGGCCGGCGGTGGTCTTGCCGGAACCGCTCTCGCCGACCAGCCCGACCGTCGAGCCGCGCCTGACCTCGAAGCTGACGTCCTCGACGGCATGGACGATGCGGCCGTTGCGCGCCGGAAAATGTTTCGTCAGGCCCTGCACGGAGAGCAGCGGCTTCGTCTCCGCGCGGCGGTCGATCCCGCTGGCGGCGCTCACAGCTCGGCGCTCCGGATGCAGCGGGAGAAGCCCTCGCTGCCCGCCGGCACCAAGGGCGGCGGCGCCGCCTTGCAGGGCGGGATGGCGAAGTCGCAGCGCGGCTCGAAAGCGCAGCCCGGCGGCAGTGCCGTGATCGGCGGCACAGAACCCGGAATGGAATAGAGCGCGCGGCGCTCGCCGGCGGCGTCGATATCGCGCACGGCGTTCGGCGTGCAGGCGAGCAGGCCTTTCGTATAGGGATGGCGCTGGTGCGCGAACAGGTCCTTCACCGGTGCCTGCTCGACCACGCGGCCGGCATACATGACCACGACGTTGTGGGCGATCTCTGCCACGACGCCGAGATTGTGGGTGATGAACAGGATCGACATGCCGAACTCGCCCTGCAGCCGGCGCAGCAGGTCGAGGATCTGCGCCTGGATGGTGACGTCCAGCGCCGTCGTCGGCTCGTCGGCGATCAGCAGCGAGGGGTTGCAGGCGAGCGCCATGGCGATCATGACGCGCTGGCGCATGCCGCCCGACATCTGGTGCGGATAGTCGTCGAGGCGCGAGGCTGCGTCCGGAATCTCGACGTGCTTCAGCATGGCAAGCGCCCGTTTGCGCTTGTCCTCGCGGCTCACTTTCTCGTGCAGCGCGATCATCTCGCCGATCTGGTCGCCAACCGTATAGAGCGGGTTGAGGCTGGTCATCGGCTCCTGGAAGATCATCGCGATCTCGCGGCCGCGGATGCGGCGGAAATCCGCCGGGCCGAACGTGGCGAGGTCGTGCAACTTCTCGGTCCGGTCGCGAAACAATATCTCGCCGCCCTCGATCCGGCCCGGCCGCGATAGCAATCCCATGATCGACAGGCTGGTGACCGACTTGCCCGAACCGCTCTCGCCGACCACGGCCAGCGTCTCGCCGCGCTTCAGGTCGAAGGTCACGCCGTCCACCGCCTTGGCGGTGAAGCGGCGGTTGACGAACCAGGTCCTGAGGTCCCGGACGGAGAGGATCGTATCGGGCGCCGGCGCGTCGGTCATGACTTCCACCCGCAATGCGGGCAGACATGGCCGCTGCCGGCCGTGCCTTCCGGCGGCACATGGCGATGCGCGGCAACGGCCTCGGCGCCGAGGATGGCATGGCGCGGCTCGAACAGGCGATGCAGCGTCGAGGCCGTCCCTTGCGAATCGCGCACGGTCACGTCGGCGTCGACGAGGTCGAACAGGGTGAACTCGGCCGGCTTGCCCTTTTCCAGCAGTTTTTCCGTCGGCAGCCTGATGGCGCGGCGTGGCGCGATGGTGGAGGCCGCCACCACGTCCTCGAATTTCATGCCGAGCGACAACAGCTTCGACATGGTGGTGGCCATGTCCCACACGGACGTGTCCATCGAGCGATTGTGCAGGTCAGTCGAGATGGTTTTTGGCGGCAGGCCGCGTTCGAGCGCTGCCTTCGCCACGTCGAAGGAGAAGGACGCGCCGCCGTGACCGACGTCGAGCACGATGCCGCGCGCCGCCGCGTCCTCGGCGAGGCGATAGAGGTCTTCGTCCTCGAGGATCGAGCCGCCGGCCTTGCCGTTGAAGCAATGGGTGACGATGTCGCCCTCGGACAGCAGCGGCAGGATGTCGTCGTAGAGCGGCGGCGGCTCGCCGACATGCACCATGATCGGCAGTTTCAGGATGCGGCTGAACTTCTTCGCCAGCCTGACCGGCGTCAGGTCCCAGCCGCCGGTGATGACGTGGCTGGCACGCACCTTGAGGCCGACGATGACGTCGCGGTTGGCCTCGACGGCGGCGATGGTGCGGTCGATGTCGATCGAGCGCATGTCGATCAGTTCGGAAACGCGGTTGCAGGCGACCAGTCCGATCGAGCCGATGTTCAGGAAGGCGTAGATGTTTTCCTTCGCCGGCTCGATGACGAACTCGCGAAAACCGTGGAAATTGGCCTCGCCGGCCGATCCGGCATCGACCATGGTGGTGACGCCGCGCGAGGCGCCGCATTGTTCGGGGCGCAGCGAGATGTCGGTGCCGCCGTACCAGACATGCACATGCAGATCGGTCCAGCCGGGCGACAGGTATGCGCCCTTGGCCTCGATCACCTGCACATCGTCGCCGGCGGCGATCATACTGCCGGTCTCGGCGATGCGGCCATCCTTGCCGATCAGCACGTCCAGCCGCTCGGGCAGCCCGGACCCGAAACCGACGAGCCTTGCGCCACGGATCAGCAGCGGGCGCTCGGCGGGAGCAAATTGATTGCCGATCATCAGATGTCCTTTGCCAGTCTTGGGTCGAGGAGGTCGCGCAGCCCGTCGCCGACAAGCTGCAGCGCAAGCACGGTGACGACGATGGCGGCGCCGGGAAACATCATGATCCAGCCGGCCTGGTCCATATATTGCCGGCCGACCGCGATCATCGTGCCCCAGGTCGGGATGTCCGGCGAGATGCCAACGCCGAGGAAGGAGAGCCCGGCTTCGGCCAGGATGGCGTTGGCGAAGATGAAGGTGCCCTGCACCAGGATCGGCGAGGCCACGTTGCGCAACACATGCCGCATCAGGATGACCGGTGTCGGCACGCCCAGCGCCCGGGCGGCCTCGACATAGGGCAGTTCGCGGATCACCAGCGTCGAGGCGCGCACCACGCGCGCCAGCCGCGGCGCGTAGACGATGCCCAGCGCCACCACCACGTTGACGGCGGTGGGGCCGAGCGCCGCCACCAGCGCGATGGCGAGCAATATGTCGGGGAAGGCCATCATGGCGTCGACCAGCCGCGACACCGGCGTGTCGAGCTTCTTGAAGAACCCGGCCATGAGCCCGAGCACAATGCCGACGATCGAGGAAAAGACGACCACGGCCAGCGCGACCGAGAGCGAGGTGCGCGCGGCGAACAGCATACGCGAAAACACGTCGCGGCCGAGGTCGTCGGTGCCGAACAGATGGTCGAGGGCAGGCGGATGCAGCCGGTTGGCGACGGAAAGCTTCGTCGGCGCATAGGGCGCAATCCATGGCGCGGCGAGCGCCGCCACTGCGATCAGCACCAGCACCACGAGCCCCGCCGCCGAGGTTGGCCGGCTCATCAGCCGCGACAGCAGATTGGGCTCGTTGTGCAGGGGAACGGCGATCGCGGCCATCAGTACCGTACCCTCGGATCGATGGCGAGATAGAGCATGTCGATGGCGAAGTTCACCAGAACGTAGAGACCCGCGATGACCAGCAGCGCGCCCTGTATGACCGGATAGTCGCGCCTGAGCACCGCCGACACCACCAGCGAGCCGACTCCCGGCAGGCCGAACACGGTCTCGGTGACGACCGCGCCGGAAATCAGCAGCGCCGCGGTCAGGCCGATCACGGTCAGGATCGGAATCAGCGCGTTCTTGAAGGCGTGCTTCAGCACCACGCGCCATTCGCTCATGCCCTTGGAGCGGGCGGTGCGGACATAATCGTCGTTGAGCACGTCCAGCATCGAGGCGCGGGTGAAGCGAGTGATCAGAGCAGAGGACACCAGCCCGAGCGCCAGCGCCGGCAGCACGAGATGGTTCAGCCGGTCGAGGAAGGAGGCGCCCGGTCCGCCATAGCCCGACGTGTCGAACCAGCCGAGCTTGACGGCGAAGAACTGGATGAACAGCAGGCCGAGCCAGAAGCTCGGCACGCTGGCGGCGAACATGGCGAGCGTGGTGGCGGCCTGATCGAAGACGGAGCCGCGCCTGTAGGCGGACAGAATGCCGACGGGCAGCGCGATCACCGTGGCGATCAAAAGCGAGAAGACGGTGAGGAAAAAGGTCGGTTCGGCGCGCTGGGCGAGCGCGGTCGTCACCGGCTCGTTGAGGAAGATCGACTGGCCGAGATCGCCCTGCAGGAGGTCGACCACATAGCGGCCGAACTGCACCGGCATCGATTGGTCGAGCCCGAGCCGCGTTCTGAGCGCGGCCACATCGGCGGCGGTGGCGTCCGGACCGAGCATGACCGCCGCCGGGTCGCCCGGCGTGACGCGCACGATCACGAACACGATGGTGACGACCAGCGCCATCACCGCGATCATGCCGATCAGCCTGTTCAGGATCGAGCGCAGCATCGACTATCCTTCGACCGTTTGCGTCCGGAGGCCTCTTTTCGCGTGGGGCAGGACAATCGCATATCGCATCATACCCCCACCCCTAGCCCCTCCCCACAAGGGGGAAGGGGACTTTGCGGCAGCACCACATGGCACCGAGGTCGTCAAGTGAGCCCAAGCGGCGACGGCGGCGTCTCCCTCCCCCTTGTGGGGAGGGGACAGGGGTGGGGGTGCTAGACCGTCGAAAATTCCGCATGCGACGGCCCCACGCCCGAACGCGGATCACTTCTCCAGCCAGGCGTTCCAGAAGAACGGCCACGGCGCGGGCTGCATCCCCTGCAGGTTCGGCGCCTGCGCGGCGAGCGCGTTGAAGTCGCCGACCTTGTAGATCGGGGCCTCGTCGTAGATCACCTTCTGCACGTCCTCATAGAGCTTGGCGCGCTTGGCGGGATCGGACTCGGCGTTGAACGCCTCGACCGCCTTGTGCTTGGCCTCGGTCGACCACCAGCCGGGCGTGTCGTCCGACATAAAGCCGTTGAGCGAGGGCTCCGGCAGGAAGGGGCTATGCGTGATGTAGATGTCCCACAGCTTCGGATCGGTGCGGTTCTTGGTCAGCGTCGCCCATTCGACCACGTCCAGCTCGACCTTGAAGCCGGCCTGCTCGAGATAGGCCTGCGCCACCTGCGCCATCTTGTAGTGGAATTCGTACTGGCGGCTTGTGAGGATGCGCAGCGGCTTCGAGCCGTCATAGCCGGCTTCCTTGAGCAGGGCCGCAGCCTTCTCGGTGTCGCCGTCCGGCTTGTAGGCGTCGGTGCCCGCGGTGTTGTGCCAGGCAAAGCCCTCCGGATACATCGAGCCGTCGACGGCGAAGAAATCGGTGGAGCCGAAGGCAGCGGTCAGCATGTCGCTGGGGGCGAGCGCCGCCTGAATGGCCTTGCGGATGCGGATGTCCGAGTTCAGCCCTTCCTTCGTGTTCATGACGAAGACCGGCCAGCCGAAGGGCTTCAGGATCACCGGCTTGTCCTTGCCGCCGGAAAGCTTGTCATAGGATTCCACCGGCAGAGCGTCGGCATAGGCGAACTGGCCGGCGACCGCGCCCTCGACTCGGGTATTGGGGTCGGGAACCGGCACGAAGCGGATCTCGTCGAGATATTGCTTGCGGGCGCCGCCGTAGAAATTCGCTTCGCCGTCGCGCGACTTGTAGCCGTCGAAGCGGGCGAGCTGGATATATTGGTCGGGCTTGCGGTCCTTCAGCATATAGGGACCGGTGCCGATGAACTTGGTCATCGGGTCCTCATCGGCGTTTTCCGACGGGATGATGATGGCGGCAGCGTTGTTGAAGGCCAGAAGCGACAACAGCGGTGCATATGGCTTCTTCAGCGTGATCTTGACCGTATTGGCATCGACCGCCTCGACGCCGCTGATGACTTCGGCGGCCTGTTTGCCGCGCGTCGCGATCTTCTCCCAACGATTCAGCGAGGCGACCACGTCGGTCGAATCCATGTCGGAGCCGTCGTGGAACTTGACGCCGGTCCTGAGCGGGATCGTGTAGGTCAGCCCGTCGGCGGAAATCTGCGGCATGTCGGCAGCCAGCAGCGGCGTGATCGCCCAGTCCTTGCCGAAGGTGTAGAGCGTCTCGAAGATGTGCTGGGTGATGATGCCGACCAGATCGGCGGTCGAGGCCATCGGATCGAGCGTCGGCGGCTCGCCGACGGTCGCCACGTCGATCACGCCGCCCTTGACCGGGTCGGCCAAGGCTCCATGTGCGGCAGGCAGCATCATTGCAGCAAGCGCTGCGGCAAGTGTCGCCAAGCGTCCCATATTCAACTCCTTGTTCCCTTATTATGTAATCTATACTTTATTTGTGTATGACTATTCCATCAGGCTCCCGTTTCGTCAAGCGGCTGCGGCCAAGACCCGTTCATTCGCCGTGCCGGGACTTGTCTGGCGCCCGACACGTCGCCAGATGAGGGTCCAGCAGACGGGCAAACAGGAGTGCAGCGATGAATATCGGTGAGGCGGCGGCGGCTTCGGGCGTTTCGGCCAAGATGATCCGCTATTATGAATCGATCGGCCTGATCGCCGACGCCACGCGCAGCCCTGCGGGGTATCGCATCTATTCGCAGGACGACGTGCACACGCTGCGCTTCATCCGCCGCTCGCGCGATCTCGGCTTCTCGGTCGAGCAGATGGGCAATCTGCTGGCGCTGTGGAACGACCGTTCTCGCGCCAGCGCCGACGTCAAGCAGATCGCGCTCGCCCATATCGCGGAACTGGAGCGCAAGATGCGCGAGTTGCGCGACATGACCAGGACGCTGCGCCATCTCGCGGACACCTGCCACGGCGACGAGCGGCCGAACTGCCCGATCATCGAGGAACTGTCCTGCGGGCATCACGCAACGCCGGACCAGAGCGGCCGGCGGCAGGAGAGCGGACGGCCATCGGCCGCATAGCGCAGCGCCGTCGCACGGACGATCCGTCTCGTACCTGAAAATGAAACAAATTCGCCATCATCGCGGCATCGTGCCGACACAATCGCATCCGATAAGCGCAACCGGAACAAGAGGTTGGCTCATGTCACGGATTGCGGGACCCTTTCTGCACGACGCCGCATCGGCGCGGATGCCGGCGGCTCTCGCCAGCCGGAGCGATCCCCTGCAAAGGGTGGGGCCGTTCGATCCCGCGCCGGCTCATGAACGCGATCCCGGTTTCGCCGGCATCGTCGTCACCGGCCTGCTCGTCGTCTATCCTGCGCTGGCCATCGTGGCGGCTGTCATCGTTGGCCTGAAGTTGTCCGGCGCCGGTGCTTGAGCGCCGCTGACCTAGCGGCTCCTTCGCATGCGGATCATTTCGGCCGTTTGAAAGCGTTGCGCGCCGCCTCGACCTCTGCGCGGCATGTGCATCCTTCGAGATGATCGTTGACCAGCCCCATCGCCTGCATGAAGGCATACACGGTCGTCGGGCCGACGAAACTCCAGCCGCGTTTCTTCAAATCCTTCGACAGGCGCACGGAGACAGCCGTGGTGGGATTGGCGCGCAGATGCTTCAGATCCACCACCGCCGGCCTCTCGTCAGCACCGGGCTCGAAGCGCCAGAAGAATGCCGCCAGCGAGCCGGCCTCCTTGATCAGTTCGCGCGCGCGCCTGGCGTTGTTGACGGTCGAGACGATCTTGCCGCGATGGCGGATGATGCCGGCATTGCCGACGAGGCGCTCCACATCGGCGTCGGTGAAGGCGGCGACCCGGTCGATGTCGAAACCGGCGAAAGCCTCGCGGAAGTTCTCGCGCTTGCGCAGGATGGTGAGCCAGGAAAGCCCCGACTGGAAACCTTCCAGGCAGATCTTCTCGAACAGCCGGCGGTCGTCATCGACCGGGCGGCCCCATTCATGGTCGTGGTAGTGCAGATAGTCCGGCAAATTGCCGTGCCAGAAACAGCGCATCGCCCCGTCCGGCCCTGCGATCAATCCTGTCTCTTCGCTCATCATCGATCCGTTCGTTAACCGGGCCGTCGGCCTTTTACGCCGGCTTTACCAGATTCCTGAACCGGCCGGTAACCGTACCGGAAGGTTTCCCGATAAAACGGCATTTTACCGATTTCGATTCACCTTTCGGTTGCCGCGGCGCGCCACCATGACGCCTGAAGCCAGGAGCGGACACCCGTTTCCGGCCACAAGACGATCAGGCAAGAGTGCGTTTCGATGTCCAGGTTCTTCTTCTCCGCTTTCGCCGCGGCGGCGATGCTCGCCGCCGGCGCTTCGCCCTCGCAGGCCAACGACCGCTACAGGGAAAGGCCGCCGGTGGTGGTCAGCCCCGATCTGTCGGCCCCGTGGGTGCTCCAGCTTCAAGGCGCCCCCAGGGTGCGTGCGCCAAGGATGAACGCCCCGCGCACCGACGCGGCGCGGGTGACGCGGCAGGTCCGCCCCGTCGCCCTGCCCCGCATGCGCGCCGGCCAACCGGCCGCGGTCCAGCCCGACCGGACCCGCACCGCCGCCGTGCAGAAGCCCGCCCGGCGCATGATCATGGTGCCGAAGCAGATCAACCCGATCTACCTGCCGCAGGAAGTGAACTACGACGGCAGCGAAAAGACCGGTACGATCGTCATCGATACGCGCGACAATTTCCTCTACCTGGTCGAGAAGAACGGCAAGGCGCGCCGCTACGGCGTCGGCACCGGCAAGCCGGGCTTCGAGTGGGCCGGGACGCACAAGATCACCGCCAAGCGCGAATGGCCCGACTGGCGCCCGCCGGCAGAGATGATCGCGCGCGAAGCCGCCAAGGGACGCCACCTGCCCACCATGCTGCCAGGCGGCATCGAGAACCCGCTCGGCGCGCGCGCCCTCTATATCGGCTCCACGCTCTACCGCATCCACGGAACCAACCAGCCCTGGACGATCGGCGGCGCGGTATCGTCGGGCTGCATCCGCATGCGCAATGAGGACGTGGTCGATCTTTACGAGCGTGTGCCGGTTGGCACGACCGTCGTGGTCATGTAAGGAATTCCGCGAACAACGGGGGACGGGCCGTGTGGGGACATGGCCGGTCACGAAAGGGGCAGCCGCAAGCCGGCTGCCCCTTTTGCTTTCGGTCAGGACTTGCCGTAACAGGCAGCCGGTCTTAATTGTGCGTCGCACAAGAGGCAGGACTGTTCGCTTTCCCGCCCTCACGCCGACGGATCGCCTGATAACAAGGCGGCAAGACAGGTAATCGAGGTTCAAGCATGTCATCGCCCGAAGACAGCCGCTACCTGAAGGGCGGCCCGGTCGCCCAGCGCATCATCGCCGCCGTTCGGCATGACGCGGAGATCGCGCGCGCCGAAGGTTTCGCGCCCAAGCTGGTCTCGATCACAGTAGGCGACGTCGCCGCCGTCGACGTCTATGTCCGCAACCAGCGCGCCAAGGCGGCGCTCGCCGGCGTCGATTTCGAGGAGCGGCATTTTCCGGCGGACCTGACTGCGGCGGAACTGGAAGCCGCCATCCACGGCATGAACGCCGATCCGCGCGTGACCGGCATCATCATCCAGCGGCCGGTGCCCGCGCATATATCCATCAAGGCGCTCCAGGCTGCGGTGCATCCGCTCAAGGACGTCGAGGGCATGCATCCCACCTCGATCGGCAACATCGTCTACAACCAGCTCGACCTGGCGCCGTGCACCGCCGCCGCTTCGGTGGAACTGCTCAAGGAAACCGGGCTCGACCTCAAGGGGCTCGAAGTCGTCGTCGTCGGCCATTCGGAGATCGTCGGCAAGCCGATCGCCTTCCTTCTCATGAGCGAGGGCGCCACCGTCACCGTCTGTCACCATATGACGCGCTCCGTGGCCGCCCATGCGCGCCGGGCCGACGCGCTGTTCGTGGCCGTCGGCAGGCCGCGGCTGATCAAGGCGGACATGGTCAAGCCGGGCGCTGCCGTCATCGACATCGGCATCAACTCCGAGACGGGCCCGGACGGCAAGGAGCGGATCGTCGGCGACGTCGACACCGAGAGCGTGCGCGAGGTCGCGGCCTGGATCACGCCGGTCCCCGGCGGCGTCGGCCCACTGACGGTGGCGATCCTGTTGCGCAACACGATGGTGGCGCTCAACCGCCAGCGCGACCTCTACCGCGCCACCTACGGTGTCGACCAGTCGGACGCATCACGCATCGCGGCCGAATAAGCTTCGCCCTCCTGCTGGTCCAACGCATAGTGATCGACAAGCGGTCGCTTGATTGGGATCAAGAAGCGATCAAGCGTCGGCGCCTATGTCGAGGCACGACGTCAAGCTCCAGGAGACAATCATGCACCAGCACATCCTGATCCCTACGGACGGGTCCGAAACCGCGCAGAAGGGCGTGAGCTACGCGCTCGCGCTCGCCAAGGACCTCGGCGCCAAGGTGACCGTGGTGACGGTGACTGACCCCTATCCGGTGCCGGGAATGGCACTGGGCGCCGGCTGGATTCCTTCCGAGGAGGAAGTGAACAGCTACTACGCGGCGCAGAAGGACACCGCCGAGAAGCTTTTGCAGGAGGTGAAGGCGGCCGCGAAAAAGCTCGGCGTCGAGACCGAGACCGTGCATGTGTCGGAGGCACGGCCGGCCGACGGCATTTTGCAGACGGCAGCGGAGCATGGGGCGCAACTGATCGTCATGGCCTCGCACGGACGGCGCGGCGTCTCGCGCCTGGTGCTGGGCAGCCAGACCGCCGAAGTGCTGGCGCTCGCGGAGGTTCCGGTCCTCGTGGTGAAGTAGGCGGAGGAAGGCAGGCGCCCGGTCCCAAGCCACTTCGTGGCAGCGACCCGGCGCTCTCCGGATCTATGCGCCCGATGGGCGCTCGCGTGGCAGGTCGGCGGGCCTTCGCCCGCCATAGGCCCAGTCGAGCAGTTGCACCGTATGCACGACCGGCATCCGGGCCGCCGAGGCGATCTGGGTGATGCAGCCGATGTTGCCGGTGGCGACGGCCTCAGCGCCGGTCGCCTCGATGTTCTTCACCTTGCGATCGCGTAGCCGCGCCGAAATCTCAGGCTGCAGCATGTTGTAGGTGCCGGCCGAGCCGCAGCACAGATGCCCTTCGCGCGGCTCGCGCACGATGAAGCCGGCATGGGCCAGAAGCGCTTTCGGCTGGCGCGTGATCTTCTGGCCGTGCTGCATCGAGCAGGCCGAATGATAGGCCACGACCATATGCGGCTTCGCCGCCGGCTCCGGCAGGTCGAGCGACGAAAGATATTCCGTCACGTCCTTCGCCAGCGCCGATACCCTCGCCGCCTTGTCGGCATAGGCCGGGTCGAGGCGCAGCATGAAGCCGTAGTCCTTGATCGTGGTGCCGCAGCCGGACGCCGTGATGACGATGGCGTCCAGCCCGCCGTTCTCGATCTCGCGCATCCAGGCGTCGACGTTGCGGCGGGCGGAGGCGAGCGCCGCCCCCTCCCTGCCCATATGATGGGTGAGCGAACCGCAGCAGCCTTCGCCTTGCGGCACCACCACCTCGATGCCGAGCCGCGTCAGCAGCGAAACCGTCGCCTCGTTGATGGCGGGATCGAGCACCGATTGCGCGCAGCCCGTCAGCAACGCGACGCGCCCCTTGCGCTGACCCTTCGGCGCATGGTTGCCCGGGCGCGACACCGGCGAGGCGGCGGGAACCGATTTCGGCGCCAGCCGCAGCATCGCCGCCAGCGGCTTCAGCGCCGTGCCCTCGAACAGCCCGGCGAAGGGACGGCCGAGCTTCGCCAGCTTCAGCGCGGCGCGGAACCGAGCCGGATAGGGCAGCACGAAGGCCAGCAGCCCGCGCACCAGCCGGTCGGACAGCGGCCGTTTATAGGTCGCCTCGATATGGGCGCGGGCATGATCGACCAAATGCATGTAATTCACGCCCGACGGGCATGTCGTCATGCAGGAGAGGCAGGAGAGGCATCGGTCGATATGGGTGACGATCTCCTTGTCGGCCGGGCGCCCGCCCTCCAGCATGTCCTTGATCAGGTAGATTCTTCCGCGCGGACTGTCGAGTTCGTTGCCCAGCGTCACGTAGGTCGGGCAGGTGGCGGTGCAGAAGCCGCAATGCACGCATTTGCGCAGGATGCTTTCGGATTCCGCCACATGCGGGTCGGCAAGCTGCTCGGACGTGAAATTGGTCTGCATGATGTCTGCCTAGGCCATGCGGCCGGGGTTGAGGATGTTCTTCGGATCGAATTGCTCTTTCAGCCTAGCCGATAGCGCCGCCAACGCGGGCGGCTGCGGCTGGAAAACCGGTATTGCCGCGCGGTCGGCAGGCGTCGCGCGCACCAGCGTCGCGTGGCCGCCGCCATGCTGGCGGACCAGAGCACGCACCAGGTTCGCCTCCGGTTCACCGGCCTCCATGCGCAGCCAGGCCAGTCCACCCTGCCAGTCGTAGAAGGCGTCGACCGCCGTCTGCCGGTGCAGCGTCATGACCATGTCGTGACAATCCGCCGGCGCCATCGAGACGCGCCAGACCGGACGTTCGTCCGGGCCGGCGAAAGGGGCGCAATCGCGCACGTCCCGCCAGAGGGCCTTGGACTTCTCGCCGGAAATCTCCTCCAGCGTCCCGGCGTGCTTCAGCAGGCCCTTCAGCATCTCAAGCCGCGCCGCGACCGAGGGCGCGAAGCCCTCGACGCGCAGCAGCGTGGCGGACTCGCTGCCGAAGCGGCCGCCATCGACGCGCGCCACGGACGGATAGGGCAGGTGCGCTGCGCTGGAGACCTCGGCGCTGGAGCCCAGGGCAAGCGCCATGGCCGCAGCTGCCTGTTCGTCATAGAGGCCGCGAACGGCGAGCGTCGTCTCGGTCTCGGCCGCCGGCAGCACCTTGAAGGTGACGTCGGTCACCACGGCCAGCGTTCCCCATGACCCCGCCATCGCCTTCGACAGATCGTAGCCGGTGACGTTCTTGACCACACGGCCGCCCGATTTGAACGCCTCGCCGCGGCCGGATACCGCATGGATGCCGAGGACATGGTCGCGCGCCGCCCCCGCCTTGAGCCGCCGCGGGCCGGAGAGATTCGCCGCCAGCACGCCGCCGATCGTGCCGCGCCCCGACGCCTCGCCGAGCAGCGGGCCATAATCCATCGGCTCGAAGGCGAGCTGCTGACCGTTCTCGGCCAGCAGCTTCTCGATCTCGGCCAGCGGCGTGCCGGCCTTTGCCGACAGCACCAGTTCGGCCGGCTCGTAGAGGGTGACGCCGGAAAGCTTCGAGAGGTCCAGCGTGTGCCCGGTCTGCGGCGGCCGGCCGATGCCGCGCTTGGAGCCGTGGCCGACGATTTCCAGCGGCGCTTCTTCCGACAATGCCCATTGCACTGCGGAAAGGGTTTCGGCAGCGGAGGTGGGAGCGAAGGTGGTCATGAGCACAACTTGGTTCCTCCCCCCGCTGGGGGGAGGTGGCGCGCGAAGCGCGACGGAGAGGGGGCTACGGCCGTCATGATGCGCAACCCTTGCCGGCTTTGGCCATGGTGAAGCGCAAATCGGCCGAGATCACATCTTCGGCAAGCGCGCCTTCTATTGCCGCCAGTATCGTTTCGCAAACGCTTGGGACGTGCTTCAAAGCATCATGGCTCCAGAAGCGCAGTACCGAATAGCCTTCCGCCTGCATGAATGCATCACGCCGGCGGTCGTATTCGCTTTCTGCGTGCTGGCTGCCATCCAGTTCGATGATCAGCTTGACGCTGCGACAGGCGAAATCGGCGAAGTATGGACCGATCGGCATCTGGCGGACGAATTTGTAGCCGCCTAATTTCGAAGCCTTCAACTCGTTCCACAGTACTGCTTCGGCCATATTGTCGCCGTGCCGGAGTTGGCGGGCGCGGGCGATCCTACCTGGCGAGCGACGGCTTGGCTGATCAGGAGCCCCCCTCTCCGTCGCGAGCTTTGCTCGCGCCACCTCTCCCCCGCTTTGCGGGGGCGAGGAACCCAGGTCCTGTGATCTCCTCGCCATCAAAACCTCGGAATATCCGGAAACGCCACCTGCCCCTTGTGCACATGCATCCGCCCCAGTTCCGCACATCGCCTCAGTTGCGGGAACACCTTGCCGGGGTTGAGCAGATGGCCGGGGTCGAAGGCGCATTTGACGCGCATCTGCTGGTCGAGATCGGCCTCGTTGAACATCTCGGGCATCAGGTCGCGCTTTTCCACGCCGACGCCGTGTTCTCCGGTCAGCACGCCGCCGACATGCACGCACAGGCGCAATATGTCGGCGCCGAAGGCTTCCGCCTTTTCCAGTTCGCCCGGCCTGTTGGCGTCGTAGAGGATCAGCGGATGGAGATTGCCGTCCCCGGCATGGAAGACGTTGGCGACGCTGAGCCCGTATTTCTCCGACAGTTCCTTCATGCCGTGCAGGACCTTCGGCAGTTCCTTGCGCGGAATGGTGCCGTCCATGCAGTAATAGTCGGGCGAAATCCGGCCGACCGCCGGGAACGCCGCCTTGCGCCCGGCCCAGAAAGCCAGCCGCTCCTCTTCCGATTGCGAGATGCGGCAGGTGGTCGAGCCGTTGCGGAGCGCGATCGCCTCGACCTCGCCGATCAGGTGATTGACCTCGACCTCCGGCCCGTCCAGTTCGACGATCAGCAGCGCCTCGCAGTCGAGCGGATAGCCGGCGTTGACGAAATCCTCGGCGGCGTGGATGGCGGGCCGGTCCATCATCTCCATGCCGCCAGGAATGATGCCGGCGCCGATGATGTCGGCCACGCACTGGCCGCCCTGCTCGGACGTCGGGAAGCCGATCAAAAGGGCGCGCGCCGTGTCCGGTTTCTTGAGGATGCGCACCGTCACCTCGGTGACGACGCCGAGCAGTCCCTCCGAGCCGGTCATGACGCCCAGCAGATCATAGCCTTCGCTGTCGAGATGCCGCCCGCCGAGCCGCACCACCTCGCCGTCCATCAGCACCATCTCGATGCCCAGCACGTTGTTGGCGGTCAGGCCGTATTTCAGGCAGTGCACGCCGCCGGAATTCTCCGCCACGTTGCCGCCGATGGAACAGGCGATCTGCGAGGACGGATCGGGCGCGTAGTAGAAGCCCTCCTCCTCGACCGCGCGGGTGATGCCGAGATTGGTGACGCCGGGCTGGGCGACGACGACACGGTTGGGATAATCGATGGCGAGGATGCGGTTGAAGCGGCTCATCACCAGCAGCACCGCGTCTTCCAGCGGCAGCGCGCCACCGGACAGCGAGGTGCCCGAACCGCGCGGAACGACGCGGATCGAGCGCTCGTTGCAGTATTTCAGCACGCGCGAGACCTGCGCGACCGTTTCCGGCAGGACAACCACCAGCGGAAGCTGGCGGTAGGCTGTCAGCCCGTCGCTCTCGAAGGCGCGCATCTCGTTGACGGCGTCCACCACGCCCTCACCCGGCACGATGGCGCTGAGGTCCGCGACGATTTCCGCGCGGCGGGCAAGCGTTTCGCTATCAGCCTTCGGCATGACGAGGCCGGACATGAAGGATCCTTCCGCCAAACTGGTAAAAACCTTTTACCAGTCGCTGACGATGCTTGCAAATGCAGCTTTGAGCGAAGCTGGAAGCGACGGACGGCGCCGCTTTCCGCAGCGGCAATTGGCCGCTGGCTTTATCTCCCCTTTGTGGGGCAGGGCTATCGCATATGGAAATTTCGGTGGGCCAAGTACCCCACCCCCGTCCCCTCCCCTTGAGGAGAGGGATTAGGGGTGGGGGTACTACGCCATATGCGATGGCCCTGTCCACGAGGAGGAGATAGAACTTATTCCGCCGCCACCTTCCCATGCTCCGAATGGGCGCGCTGGACGCGCCGCACGCCCCACCATACCAAGAGCACCACCGCTGGCACGCTGACTGCGGTGACTGCTTCGGGCGCAAAGGCATGGCCGAAGATCGACGCGCCCTTGGCGAGATAGCCGATGAGACCGACCACGTAATAGGACACCGCCGCCACCGACAGGCCCTCGACGGTCTGCTGCAGGCGCAGTTGCAGGCGCGCGCGATTGTTCATGGAGGCGAGCAGGTCGCGGTTCTGCTTCTCCACTTCGACGTCGACCCAGGTGCGCAAGAGCGTGGTGGCGCGGGTGAGCTTTCTCGACAGGTTCGCTTGACGCTCCTCCACCGAGCGGCAGGTGCGCATGGCCGGTGCAACGCGGCGCTGCAGGAAGCCGGCCCAGGTGTCGTAGCCGGGCACGGATTGCTCGTCGAGCGCTTCCAGCCGCTCGCGCACGATGCCGTCATAGGCGCGGCTGGCGCCGAAGCGGTAGAGGCTGGACGCCGCGTCGGCCTCCAATTCGGCCGCCAGTTCGGTGAGGTCGGCCAGCAGCGCCTGGTTGTCGCGCGTCTCCACGACCTTCATCTCGCTGGTGATGACGGCCAGCCTGTCCTCGATGCGGCGCGCGCGGGCAGACATGGAAAGCGCCAGCGGCAGGCCCATCACCGCAAGGGTGCGATAGGTCTCGACATCGATCAGCCTCTGGCAGAGCGCGCCGGTGCTGGCCGGCGTCAGGCCGCGGTCGAGCACCAGCATGCGCGTCAGCCCGTCGCCGTCTTGGCGGAAGTCGGTGACGATCGCCGCGTTGCCGCGCTCGACCAGCGAATAGCACAGGCTGGTCGGGTCGAAGGCGGCAACGAGCTTTTCCGCCGCTGGCGTCCACTTCCGGATCTCCAGCCTTATGCCGGAGATCACTGTGCCGGGCGGCGAGAAGCCGTTGCCGAAGGGCGACTCCTCGCGCGCCTTGCCGGCGCCGAGCGGCCCTTCCCACAGATAAGTCGAGAACTCGGTGTGGCGCTCCCAGCGCAGCGAGCCGTTGCCCCATTTCATCGCATGGTGGCGGGCCTGCCTGTCGGGAGCGGCCACGCCGAGCCGGCGCGACAGTTCCGACAGCACGGCATGATCCACCGCCGCGCCTGCCTCGGTCATGAAGGAAAGCTGCACAAGCACGCGCGGCGCGGCGACCAGTGGATGCGGGCGTGCATGCACCTCGCCCAGTGCGCCGGGCCTGCCTTCATGGGCGGGAAAGCCCATCACCGCGCCGGCGGCGCGCGGCCTGAATTCCAGATTCGATGCCTTGTCTGTCACGGCTGGTCCCCCGATACGACCGTTGCCTGCGCGGTATCCCCTCTACGGTCAATCCATGGATCGGGCAAACGCAAGGATCGTCGCGTTCCTGCATTACGGCGCCATGCCGGATCGGCATGGCGCACACAAACTGGATAAATTAATTGACCAGTTGGCGGACTTGCCCTTATCCTCGCCGGCACATCCCGTTTTGCAGGCAAACCCGTTGGGCGACATCTTTTCCCGCATCGAGCATTCGCGTACCGCCGACGAGGTGGTGGGGCAGATCGAGGGGTTGATCCTCGAAGGCGTGCTGCGCGTCGGCGACCGACTGCCCGGCGAGCGGGAACTGGCGCGCCAGTTCGAGGTGTCGCGGCCCATCCTGCGTGATGCGCTCAAGACGCTCGAGACCCGCGGCCTGCTGGCGACCCGGCACGGCGGCGGGACCTATGTCGCCGACGTGATCGGCGAGGTCTTCTCGCGGCCGGTCATGGATCTGTTCTCCACCCATCCCAAGGCCGCCTCGGACTATCTGGAATACCGGCGCGAGATGGAAGGGATGGCGGCAGACTACGCGGCGCGGCGCGCGACGCCCGACGACATCGCGCTGCTCGACGCGATCATGGCGCGCATGGACGAGGCGCACCGCTCCGGCGATTTCGAGGACGAGGCGGAAGTCGACGTCGAATTCCATCATGCGGTGGGCGAATGCGCCCACAATATCATCCTGCTGCACACGCTGCGCTCCTGCTACCGGCTGCTGTCGGACGGCGTTTTCCGCCACCGGCTGCTGGTCTTTTCCCTGCCCGGCGCGCGCGACGCGCTTCTCGCCCAGCACCGCGCCATCCATGCCGCCGTCAAGGCCGGCGATCCGGCGGCGGCGCGCAAGGCCGCGATGGATCACATCACATATGTCGAGCGCTCGATGGCGGAAGCCGAGCGCACCGGCGACTGGCAGCGCGTCTCGCGGCTGAGGCTGCGCCAGCGCGCCGGCGAGCACGAATTGCAACGCAAACGATCCTGAAGTCCGGAACCCAGACCATGAGCCTTCAACTCACCATCGACGACCTCAAGAACCAGGCGCGCCGGCGCGTGCCGACTATGTTCTTCGACTATGCCGATTCGGGCGCCTGGACGGAGAGCACCTACCGCGCCAACGAGGAGGATTTCCAGAAGATCAAATTCCGCCAGCGCGTGCTGGTGGACATGGACAACCGCTCGCTGGCTTCGACTATGATCGGCGAGACGGTATCGATGCCGGTGGCGCTGGCGCCGACCGGCTCGACCGGCATGCAGCACGCCGACGGCGAGATGCTGGCGGCGCAGGCGGCCGAGGAGTTCGGCGTGCCGTTCACGCTGTCCACCATGAGCATCTGCTCGATCGAGGACGTCGCGTCGGTGACCAGGAAGCCGTTCTGGTTCCAGCTCTACGTCATGCGCGACAAGGATTTCGCCTACAACCTCATCGACCGCGCCAAGGCCGCCGGGTGCTCGGCGCTGGTGCTGACGCTGGACCTGCAGATCCTGGCGCAGCGCCACAAGGACCTGCGCAACGGCCTCTCCGCCCCGCCGAAGATGACGCCGAAGAACATCGTCGACATGGCGATCCGTCCGCGCTGGGTGATGGGGATGCTCGGCACGCAGCGCCGCACCTTCCGCAACATCGTCGGTCACGCCAAGGGCGTCACCGACCTCTCCTCGCTGAAGGCATGGACCGACGAGCAGTTCGACCCGTCGCTGTCGTGGAAGGACGTGGAGTGGATCCGCGAGCGCTGGGGCGGCAAGCTGATCCTCAAGGGTATTCTCGACCCTGAAGACGCCGAGATGGCTGCCAAGACCGGCGCGGACGCCCTCATCGTCTCCAACCACGGCGGCCGCCAGCTCGACGGGGCGCCGTCCACCATCTCGATGCTGGAAAGCATCGTCGACAAGGTCGGCGATCGTATCGAGGTGCATATGGACAGCGGCATCCGCTCCGGGCAGGACGTGCTGAAGGCGCTGTGCCTCGGCGCCAAGGGCACCTATATCGGCCGGCCGTTCCTCTATGGGCTCGGCGCCGACGGCAAGAGGGGCGTGACCAAGGCGCTGGAGATCATCCGCAAGGAGCTCGACATGACGATGGCGCTGTGCGGTCGCCGCGACATCAACACGGTAGGCAAGGACATGCTGCATCGGTAACGTCCTGGCCATCGAAGACTTCAAGCGGCGAATTTCGTGACCGGCATCCATTTCCTCGACGCCAGAACGCCCGCAGGCATGGCCCTCTACGCCATCGGCGATATTCATGGCCGGCTCGACCTGCTCAGCGCCATGCACGAGGCGATTGCCGCCGAGATCGCGCGCGACCGCCCGACCGATTGGCGCATCGTCCATCTCGGCGATTATGTCGACCGGGGGCCGGACAGCAGCGGCGTCATCGAGTTCCTGGTCGAGGCGGGCCGGCGCGACCGGCGCAATCTCTTCCTCGCCGGCAACCACGAGTTGGGAATGCTCGATTTCCTGGCGAAACCCGATCTAAACGGCCTGTTCGCGCGCTATGGCGGACCGGCCACCGCACGGTCCTACGGCGTGGACATCGAACAGGGCAGCGCGCAGGAAGCCGCGGCGTCTCTGGCTGCGGCCATGCCATCGGCGCATATGGACTTCCTCCATCGCCTCGCCTTCTCGGCAAGCTTCGGCGACTTTTTCTTCTGCCACGCCGGGATCAAGCCCGGCGTCCCACTGGAGAATCAGTCGGAACGCGATCTCGTCTGGATCCGCGAGCCGTTCCTGACCTCGCCCGACCTTCATCCGAAACTGGTGGTGCACGGCCATACGCCCGGCCCGGAAGCCGAGATCATGCCCAACCGCGTCAACCTCGACACGCTCGCCTGGTCGAGCGGACGCCTCACCGCGCTGGCGATGGCCGGCGCGGGCAAAAGCATCATCGAAGTGAGCGAAAACGGTGCCGTTCAGCGCAGCGAGGCGGTGACCCCATAGCCGTCGACGGCGTTGTGGTTGTTGGCGGCATCGGCCGCATAGATGCCAAGACCGCACAACACGATGGCGGCAAGCATGGCGAAAGACAGGAACGCAGCTTTCACGGTCATTATCCCCGAGTAGTCCCGACGCAATCGCTGCACGGGCGAAGTTACCAATGCGTTGAGAACGCGGCGCTTGCGCGATGGTTTCGGCAACGATGCGGTCTTAGGCATGTTCTGTTTCGGTCCTGTGTCGCGCGGGCAACAGCTTTGCGGATGGCCCGGATACCGGATCGAAACAGAGCGAGCGCGCTCATAGTCCTTCGGGCGGCCACACGCCAAGCGCGAAATCGCCTGTTCACAGCGGATTTTTCGGGCTGTGTCAGAACTGCAACGACGCCGAAGGTTGAGCAGCCTCGGTGCCGCGAAAGCTCAGATTGTCGCGACCCAGGCCCGCGCGATCGCCAGACCGACGGCGTCGGACCGGGTCCCCTTTCCGGCGATCTCGGCATCCAGCCTGTCGTGCCATCCCGGATGCCGTTTCGCGATCAGCTCGGCGAAGGCCTCGCTCCATTCCCTCACCAGCCGGCTGTCGGCTTCGAAATGGAACTGGAAGCCGTAAACGGCGCGGCCGATCCGGTATGCCTGGTTTTCGGCGACGCCATTGCCGGCGAGGCGGACGGCCGACGAGGGCAGCGAAAAATGGTCGTCGTGCCACTGGAAAACCGGAAAGTCTCCCGGCAGGCCGGCCAGCACAACATCCGTTTCGCCCTCAGGCGTGAGCGCGACCTCCTGCCAGCCGAACTCCTCGGCACCGCCGACCCGGTTCTCGCCGCCGAAAGCGCGCGCAATCAACTGGCTGCCGAGGCAGATGCCGAGCACGGCGCGATCCCTGGCGGCGAAATCGCGCGTCAGGCCCAGGAGCTGCGGAAAATAGGGATAATCGTCGTCGGCGAGTGCATTCTGGGCGCCGCCCAGAACGACCATCGCGTCGTGGGCGGAAGCGTCCGCCGGCAGGCTCTCGCCGAGATAGGGGCGGCGCAGGTCGATCTCGGCATTCGCTTCGGCAAGCGCGGCGCCGACCTGGCCGAGCCCGGTATTGTCATAATTCTGGACGACCAGCACCCGCATCGGCATCCTGACAGGAATGGACAGATGTCCGCGTTATCATGGCGCGGACGGCAACGCCAAGCCGAGGCTTCCCGGTCACGCAGGAGAAACGCCTGTGCCACTGCAAAACCGCGTCGACCCGTTCGGCGCCATCCACGCGACCCCGGAACGCGGCCTCTTCCTCGGCAACCGCGGCATCATCCACGATCCCGATACCAGAACGCTGCTCAAGAGGCGCTGGACGCTCAAGGCCTGGATCATCTGCGAATGCGCGTTTCGCGGCCGGCGGCGCGAACCGATGGGCCGCAATCGGCCCGGCGGGCCGAACGGCCAGGGCCTCGCCGGCTGGACGGAACTGTTCTTTCTCGACGAGGTGACGGCACTTTCAGCCGGGCACCGCCCCTGCTTCTATTGCCGGCGCGAACGGGCGGCGGATTTCCTCAACCGTTTCGGCAAGGCCTTCGCCATCGCGGAACCCCGCGCGCCGATGCTCGACAAGAGACTGCACACGGAACGGGCAGCTTCGAGCGGCCGGCCTCCTGTGGTCGACGCCGCGACGCTCGCAGGCCTGCCGGACGGCGCGATGATCGCGAACGGCGGCCGGGCCTACGCCCTGCGCGGCAATTGCGCCCTGCTCTGGTCCTTCGCCGGATATGGCCAACCAGTGCCTTTCGCCTCTCTGGCAGACTGCAATCTCGTCCTGCTTACGCCACCGACCACCGTCGCGGTGCTGCGGCAAGGCTACCGGCCGGCCTGGCATCCGAGCGCCGGATGACTGTCAGGAGGGTTTCGGCAATGCTGCTCGCTGCCCGCGCTGCGCGTCATGGAAGGTGATGACGGCATCGATATAGGGGCCGGGAATCGTCATGATCACATCCTGGCGCTTGCCGGCGATCTTGAACGACAGGCCGCTGGTCCGATAGCGCGCCAGTTCCGCTTCGGAGAAATTGATGCCGACGGTTTCGGAGACGCTGCAGCCGTAGCCTGTGCAAGAGCCGACGTCGCGGCTGATCTGCGACGTGTCCAGCATGCGCCCGTCCGCATAGGCCTGTTCGAGGAACGCCCATTCGTTGAAGTTGGCCGTCACGTAGATCTGGAACCTGTCGTTCAGCGCCGGATTGTTGGGGCTGATCCAGCTTCGGATCGAATAGGTTTTTCCAAGCAGGTTGCGATCGTGGAAGATGACGGGGCCGGTGATCTTGGTCGCGCCCTCGTACGGATCGTTTTCCGCCTTCATATTGGCCATGACGGCCGCCTTCTGGCCCGGATCGACGATCGCAATGCCGCTCATCGCCGCGATCTGCGCGCCACAGCCGGCCATCGCCATGCATATGGCGATCAGGGAAAACCTACGAAACATGACTGAACTCCCCTCACCCGGGGTGATCATAGGACCGCCGGCCCTTGTTCCTCAAGAGGCGCAGCCGGATCGGTGACCTTGATCGGCGACCTTGACCGGCGGCCCGGCCTGCCGCATGGATCGGCCATGCGCGCCAATTACAGAATGCAGCGGCTGTTCGTGCCGGACGACCTCGCCGAAGGCGTCGAGATCGAGCCCTCTGCGCAGCAGAGCCACTATCTCCTCAATGTGCTGAGACTGGCCGAGGGCGCCGAAGTGCTCGTTTTCAACGGCCGCGACGGCGAGTGGACGGCGGCGGTCGGCGCAAAGACGAAGAAAAGCGCCCGGCTCAGCGTGCGTGCCGTGCAGCGGCCGCAGCCGGCCCTGCCGGACCTCCTCTACTGCTTCGCGCCGCTGAAGCAGGGGCGGCTCGACTACCTTGTCCAGAAGGCGGTCGAGATGGGCGCAGGCGTGCTCCAGCCGGTGGTCACCCGGCACACGCAAGTGGCGAAGCCCGGCTTGGACCGGCTGCGCGCGAACGTGGTGGAGGCGGCGGAGCAATGCGGCATCCTCGCCGTGCCGGAAGTGCGTGACTGTGAAAAGCTGGAGCGCCTGCTCGGTGCATGGGATCCTGAACGTCGCCTGATCTTCTGCGACGAGGACGCCTCGACCAACAATCCGCTGCCGGCCTTGCAGGCGGTCATGGAAAAGAAACTGGGCCTGCTGGTCGGCCCCGAAGGCGGCTTTTCGGACGACGAGCGCCGGATGCTGAGGGCCCTGCCCTTCGTGACCGCCATCCCGCTCGGCCCGCGAATCCTGCGCGCCGACACGGCGGCGGTGGCAGCACTCGCCGTCATCCAGGCAACGGCAGGGGATTGGTAGTTTTCCGAGCCCGAGGGCTGTCCGACTGGACAGTCGGCGGCTTCGCCGTCCCGGTGCGTCGTCACATCAACCGTCGTCATCCTCGGGCCTGACCCGAGGATGACGAAGAAACGAGCGATCGCCAAATATCTCTCCAGCCTCTTTCGCCTCCCCGATACTCGAGCCAAGGCCGACAGGCAGCGTGCCGACAAAGCTTCATGCCATCAAATCCAGTTGACGGCTGGCTCAGGATTTTTCGCTTGATCGCGGTGCGGGCAATCGTCCATCTAGCGCGGCGGCCGTGAGCCGTTTGTGGAGGCCGAGATGGCGCGCGACACGACAGACAACAGCCCGGTCGAAGGCCTCGACGACCTCGTCGCCTATCTCGCCGCCGGCAACAAGCCGCGCGAGAAATGGCGCATCGGCACCGAGCACGAGAAATTCCCTTTCTATGTCGACGGCAACGCCCCCGTGCCCTATGGGGGGGCGAACGGCATCCGCTCGATCCTCGAGGGCATGCAGCAGAAGCTCGGCTGGGACCCGATCCTCGACGACGGCCGCATCATCGGCCTGGTCGAGCCGACCGGCCAGGGCGCCATCAGCCTCGAACCCGGCGGCCAGTTCGAGCTTTCGGGCGCGCCGCTGGAGACGATCCACCAGACCTGCCGCGAAGGCAACGCGCATCTGGCGCAGGTGCGCGAGATCGCCGAGCCGCTCGGCATCCGCTTCCTCGGGCTCGGCGGCAGCCCGAAATGGACGCTCGCCGAGACGCCGAAAATGCCGAAGTCGCGCTACGAGATCATGACGCGCTACATGCCCAAGGTCGGCACCCAGGGCCTCGACATGATGTACCGCACCTGCACCATCCAGGTGAACCTCGACTTCGAGAGCGAGACCGACATGCGGCGCAAGATGCAGGTGTCGCTGAAACTGCAGCCGCTGGCCACCGCGCTGTTCGCCAATTCGCCGTTCACCGACAGCCGGCCGAACGGCCTGCAGAGCTGGCGCGGCGACATCTGGCGCGACACCGACAACCAGCGGTCCGGCCTCAAGGAATTCTGCTTCTCGCCCGATTTCGGCTTCGCCGACTATGTCGAATGGGCGCTCGACGTGCCGATGTATTTCGTCATCCGCGACGGCCGCTATCACGACATGACGCATATGACGTTCCGCCAGTTCATGGCGGGCGCGGCGCGCAGCGAGATTCCCGACGGCCTGCCGACCCTGGGCGATTGGGCGAACCACCTTTCGACGTTGTTCCCGGACGTGCGGCTCAAGCGCTTCCTCGAAATGCGCGGCGCCGACGGCGGGCCGTGGCGGCGCATCTGCGCGTTGCCGGCCTTCTGGGTCGGTCTGCTCTACGATGCTGTCGCGCTGGACGAGGCCGAGGCGATGACCGCAAGCTGGAGTTACGACGAGGTCGCGGTGATGCGCGATGCGGTGCCGGCGCAGGGCATTTCCACGCCGTTCAGGAACACGACGCTGCGCGAGGTGGCGCGCGACGTGCTGGCTGTTGCACGCAACGGGCTGAAGCGGCGGGCGAAGTTCAACCGCGATGGCTATGACGAGACCTCGTTCCTCAACACGCTGGACGAGGTGGTGGCCCGCGGGACAACAAGCGCGCAGGAGATGGTCAACGCCTATCACACGCGCTGGGGCGGTTCGATCGAGCCCGTCTTCCTCGAATACGCCTACTGATCCAGGATTCTCGGATCAGGAACGGGCGCGCCGGGGAAAGGGCAGCACCGTCGCGGGCTGTGCCGGGCGACTGCATTCCGCGACGGCCACGGTCTCGATCAGCCGGTCGAGCGCTTCGCGCAACTGGGAGGCCAGTTCATCGTCGCCATGCACCTGGAGCCAGGCGCCTTCCAGATACTGCCGCAAGGTCGTGAAATCGGTCTGCATGTCTCTCCTTGCCCCCGAGAACCCCACCTAACAGGCGGTTCTATGGAAAATGGAAACAGCCGCGATCAAAACTGATTCAAAACGTTTCCGTTCAACTTGAAACAAAACGTCATTGTCGCTGTCCGCGCCGCTGACATAAGTCTTGCCGGGGCGCGGCGGCGATTGCCCTTGCATCGCTCGGGCATAGCTCAGGCAGCGGTCTGCCGCGTCCACCCTCCCCTTCCAGCGATTCGAGCCGGCATTTCGAATGCCGTTCAGCCTTCAACATGCCGTTGAAAGGCTTTACAGTCGGCCATCCCAGTGCCCCGGAGGAACCGACATGCTTCCCTTGTTCGACATGCTCTCGCAATCCCAGAACGGACGCGGGATGGAATTGCTGGCCCGGCAGTTCAATCTTTCGCAGGAACAGGCGCAGCATGCGGTGGAAGCGCTGCTGCCGGCGTTCAGCCAGGGATTGAAGCGCACTGCGTCCGACCCCTACGGCCTCGGCACGTTCATGACCGCCCTGGCAAGCGGCAACCATGCCCAGTATTTCGACGATCCGTCGAAAGCCTTCTCCCAGCAGGGTCGCACGGAAGGAAACGACGTATTAGGGCAACTCTTCGGCTCGAAGGACCTGTCGCGCGCGGTGGCGGCGCAGGCCGCGCAGGCCACCGGCATCGGCCAGCAGGTCCTGCAGCAGATGCTTCCCGCGATCGCCTCGATGGTGATGGGCGGCCTGTTCAAGCAGTCGACGGGGCAGATGCAGAATGCGCAGGCCGGCGGCTTCGGCGGCGCCAACAACCCGCTCGGCCAGATCATCGAGGAGATGATGAAGCAGGGCGGCATGACGGGCGGCCAGCAGCCGGGACAAGCGCAACCGGGACGGGCCCAACCGGGGCAGGCACCGCAAGGCCAGAACCCGTTCGGCCCGCTCGGCAACAATCCCCTCGGCAAGGTGCTGCAGGACATGTTCGGCGGTGCGGCGGGACCGCAGAGCGGCTCGCAGCCTTCGCAAAATCCGCAGCCCCAGAACCCGTTGGGCGACAATCCCTGGGGCAAGATCCTGGAAGACATGCTGGGCGGCGCACAGCAGCAGGGCGGGCAGGCCCGTCCGCGCCAGACGCAGGCCCCAGAACCTGAACCACAGGCGGAGCCTGGCGGCAAGCAGCGCAATCCCTATGACGACATCTTCGGCAAGATGTTCGAGACCGGCCGTCAACAGCGCGACGACTACGAAAAGACCATGGGATCGGTCTTCGACCAGTTCCTGCGGGGGATGGACAGGAACCGCTAGGAGCATTTTGCAGCCAGACGAATCGTCTGGCGTCCGCACAAATGCGGCTAAGAAAAACAGGCTGGAGCAGTGGAACTGCGTTCATCAGAACGCCCGCTGCTCCAGGCGTCCGGCGCCAACGGGATCGTAAAAATCCGACCGGTCCCGTTGGGGCGGCGTTAACCGCATCCGGCAGCGGCTGAAACGTCCTAAGCCCGGATTAACCGTGACCGCCTTTGATGGGCGAAACGGAGGATCCCGATGGCTGCCCAGAGCGTAGACGCCGCCCATGTCGATACCGTCGCCATGACCCCAGCGCCGATCAATCCCGATTGGGTGATCGAGGGGTCGCCGGTGGCGCGTGCCGGCCAGATCGTACAATCCAGCGACGGCACGGCGACAAGTGCGGTCTGGGATTGCACCGCCGGAACGTTCAACTGGCATTTCGGCATCGATGAGACGGTCCACATCCTCGACGGCGAGGTGGAGGTCCACACGGCGGACGACCAGGTGCGTATCCTGCGCACCGGTGACGTGGCGCTTTTTCGTGCCGGCACGACGGCGGTGTGGCATGTGCCGGCCTATGTGCGAAAAATCGCCTTCTGCCGGCATCCTCTTCCGTGGCCGCTCGGAACCGCAGTGCGAGCGCTCAGCAAGTTCCGCTCGCTGCTGCAAGGCGCGGTGATCGCCCGGCCTGTCCGGCAGCCGAGCCGCGGGTCCAAGGCAGAGCCCGTCAGCGCCCTGTCTCGGCTGTGAAGTCGCGGCTGTAAAAAAGCCCGGCCCCTTTCGGGACCGGGCAGCGCGCAGGCAGCCGGTGGGGAAACCGGCGGGAGTGGGGAGCCTGCGAAAACAATTCATGCTTTCAGGGGATGAGTCTCCCTGAACAAGACCGGCGGACCTTCAGGACACCCGGCGCGCGCAATCCTCGACGGCGTTGAAACGCTCGTCCGCGATCACTCTCAGCCGCACCGTCGGATCGCTGCCGAACGGCCCGTCGAAGGCCACGTGCAGGTCGCTCCGCGTCAGCCCGATATCGGCAAGTTCGGCATCGGACAGTTCTCCCAGCCGGTAGAAGGCGCGGCGGTTCATCAGGGTTCGCCAGGCGTCGGCCACGACGCGCAGCAAGCGCTTGGCGGCGCGCGCGGTCCTGCTCGAAGGAGCAGCGGCAAATTCGTAGGCGGTCATGGCGCTTTCCTTTCCTCTTCCACGCCCATGCGCTTGTCGGCATCGGAGCAGACCGAAGCCGAACCACATGTCTCACGGTTTCATGCGAACGATCGGAATCTCTCACGGAGCGATTGATTAATCCAACGAATGTTTTTAATCTCTATCATCAATCATGATGATGGATGGATGCGATGAAAGCGCCGCTCGACCTCGATCAGTTGCAGACCTTCATCTCGATCGCCGACACCGGCTCGTTCACCCGTGCGGCGGAGGAAGTGCACCGGACCCAGTCGGCCGTATCGATGCAGATGCGGCGGCTGGAGGAGCGGATCGGCAAGCCGTTATTCGAAAAGGACGGGCGCACGAACAGGCTGACCGAAGAGGGCGACCGGCTGCTCTCCTATGCGCGGCGGCTTTTGTTCCTCAACCGCGAGACGCTGGCTGCCTTCGACGACCGGCGGCTGGAGGGCACCATCCGCATCGGCATGCCGGACGACTATGCCGACCGTTTCCTGCCCGAGATCATGGCCCGCTTCGCGCGCTCCAATCCCCATGTCGAGCTAACCGTGGTGTGCGAGCCGACGCCCGGCCTCGTCGAACACATCAAGCGCGGCAATCTCGATCTTGCGCTGGTCACGCACAACGACGCGCGCGGCCAGTCGGAAGTGGTGCGGCGCGAACCGCTTTTGTGGGTCACGTCGGCCAACCACGCCACGCATGAGCAGGACGTGCTGCCGATGGCCTTCGGCCGGCCGAACTGCATCTGGCGGCGCGCGGCCTGCGACGTTCTCGACCAGATGGGGCGCGACTACCGCATCCTCTTCACCTCGTTCTCGGCCACCGTCATCACCGCCGCCGTTCTGTCCGGCCTGGCGATTTCGGTGCTGCCCGAATGCGCGCTCAGGCCCGGCATGCGCGTGCTCGGCGAGGCCGACGGCTTCGGCACCCTGCCCGACTGCCGCATCGGCATCATGCGCGGCCAGACCAGCCGGCCGGAAATCGTCGAGGCCATCGCGCGCCACATATCGGAAAGCCTCGACAACATCACGGTGCCGATGGCGGAGGAAGCGGGTAGTTTCGATTTCGCCGGGCTCGCCTTCTCGAGGATGAAGAAATCCAAGCCAAACCAGATCATGCCGAGTTGGTGATGGCGACCGTGTGATGTCGATCGGGCCGGGGTTGACGCGAGCCCTTGCGAGGATGCCAATCACGCCATGAGCGAAGCCGCCGCCGAATCACGCACCAACGCCGCCGAATATACGGTGAGCGAGATTTCCGGCGCGCTGAAGCGCACGGTGGAAGACCAGTTCGGCCACGTGCGCGTGCGCGGCGAGATTTCCGGCTATCGCGGTCCGCATTCCTCCGGCCATGCCTATTTCGCGCTGAAGGACGACCGCGCCCGGCTCGACGCCGTCGTGTGGAGGGGCACGTTCTCGCGGCTGAAATTCCGGCCTGAAGAGGGCATGGAGGTGATCGCCACCGGCAAGCTCACCACCTATCCCGGCAAGTCGAACTACCAGATCGTCATCGACAATCTGGAGCCGGCCGGCGTCGGCGCCCTGATGGCGCTGCTGGAGGAGCGCAAGCAGCGGCTGGCCGCCGAAGGCCTGTTCGAGGCTGCGCGCAAGCAGCTCCTGCCGTTCATGCCGCGCGTCATCGGCGTGGTGACCTCGCCGACAGGTGCGGTGATCCGCGATATTCTGCACCGCATCCGCGACCGTTTTCCGCTGCATGTCGTCGTCTGGCCGGTGCGCGTCCAGGGCGAGACGGCGGGCGCGGAGGTCACGAACGCCGTCCAGGGGTTCAACGCCCTGCCCGGAGACGGGCCGCTGCCGCGTCCGGACCTCATCATCGTGGCGCGCGGCGGCGGCAGCCTGGAGGATCTGTGGGGCTTCAACGACGAGGCGCTGGCGCGCGCGGTGGCGGCCTCCGACCTTCCGGTGATCTCGGCGGTCGGCCACGAGACCGACTGGACGCTGATCGACCTCGCCGCCGACGTGCGCGCGCCGACGCCGACGGGCGCGGCCGAGATGGCGGTGCCGGTGAAAGCGGAACTGGAAGCGACGCTGGCCAATCTTTCGGCACGGCTCGGCGCCTGCATCTCGCGCGGCATCGACCGCAAGCGCCAGGCGGCCAGGGCCGCGGCACGGGCGTTGCCCTCGCCCGATCAGTTGCTGGCGGTGCGACGGCAGCGCTTCGACGAGGCGACGGGGCGATTGGGCCGCGCGCTCGACGCCGGCGTGAGGCACAAGCGCGCGCATCTGTCCGGCCTGCGGCTGACGCCGGCGACGCTGAAACGGCGTCTGGAGGAAACCGGCAGGATCCTGCAACGCGATTTCCTGCGGGCGGCGCGGGCTCTCTCGAGCGTCGTGGGCGACAGGCGGCTCACCTTGCGCCACGCCGCCGACCAGTTGCCGAAATGCGCCCGCGCCAACTTGCGCCGCCACAGGCAGGGCTACGCCGCATTGCAGGCCCGCCTGTCCATCGAGCCGACGGCGCAGCGGTGGCGGGAGGCGAACCAGCGGCTGTCCGCCGTCGACCGGCGCCGCGACCAGGCCGTCGCCATCCGTCTCGACCAGTTCCGCACCCGGTTGACCCAGGCAGAGCGGCTGCTTGCCACGCTGCAATTGTCGGAACAGGCGATCCTCGAGCGCGGCTATGCGCTGGTGCTCGATCCGACCGGCAAATTGGTGAAGCGGGCGGCTGACGTAAAACCCGGCGAGGCACTCGACCTGCGCTTCGCCGACGGAACCGCCCATGTGCTGGCCACCGGCCCGGCGGCCCCGGGGCAAAAGGCCCCGTCCAAGGCGTCCGGCAAGCCGAAGGACGGCGACACGCAGGGCTCGCTGTTCTGACCATGACGCCCACCGGCAATCCGCATCATCTCGCCACACCTTCCGGCAGGCCGCGCGCCCGCGCCTTCCTCGCCTTCGACGGCGAGCCCGGCCCCTGCAACGCCATCACCGACGTGGCGGGCGTCAGCGTCGGCTATACGACGCTTGTCGAGGGCGACGGCGCGCTCGTCGGCGGCAAGGGGCCGATCCGCACCGGCGTCACCGCCATCCTGCCGCGTCCCCGCGACGATCTCGCCACGCCCTGCTTCGCCGGCATCTTCAGCCAGAACGGCAATGGCGAACTGACCGGCACGCATATCGTCGAAGAGACGGGCGCCTTCGATTTTCCGATCACCATCACCAACACCCATTCCTGCGGGGTGACGCGCGACGCGACGCTGCGCTGGATGCACAAGGTGCTGCCCGGCGCGCTGGAGGGTGCCTGGGGCCTGCCGGTGGCGGCCGAGACCTATGACGGATTCCTCAACGACATCAACGGCCATCACGTGACGGACGCGCACGTCTTCGCGGCATTGGAGAACGCCTCGTCCGGGCCGATCGAGGAAGGCAGCGTCGGCGGCGGCACGGGCATGATCGCCTTCGGCTTCAAGAGCGGTTCGGGCACCGCCTCGCGGCGCGTGCGGCACGGCGCAACGGATTGGACCGTCGGCGTCTTCGTGCAGGCGAATTTCGGCGACCTGAAGAATTTCTGCATTCGAGGCCGGCGTATCGGCGAGGATCTGCGGCCCCTGCTCGTGGAAGCGAAGGCTTCGATCGAGAAGGGCTCGATCATCGCGATCGTCGCCACCGACGCGCCGTTCCTGCCGCACCAGATGAAGCGGCTGGCGCGGCGCGTGCCGCTCGGCATCGCCCTGACCGGCGGCTTCGGCTACCACAGTTCGGGCGACATCTTTCTGGCCTTCTCGACGGCGAACAGGCCCGCTCTTTCGGCAGCGAAAGGCTCTGTTGCGCAAGCCGACTTCATTCCCGACGCCGCCATCGATCCGTTTTTCGACGCGGTGGTGCAGTCGGTCGAGGAGGCGATCCTCAATGCGATGATCGCAAACGAGGACATGCGCGGCCGCGACGGCCACTTCGTGCCGGCGCTGCCCAAGGCCTGGCTGACGAAGGAATTTTCCGGAACGGAATAGAGCGTACGGCGGCTCAGTCGGAACCGGAAGCGCGTTCCTGTGCCTCGACGGCATCCTCGAGGCGCGCGGCGATGAGGTCCTGGATGTCGCCGACCTCTTCCTGGAGTTCCTCCAGCGGAATGCCTGCCTCCGCGGCCTCGGCCGCGCATTCCCTGGCGAGCGTCTCGGCCTGCTTCTCGATCCGGATCGGCTCGGCCGGGGCCTGGCACTTCTCGCAGATCCATTCCTGCAGGAACTCGATCGCAGTCTCGCTCATAATCAACAACCTGGTTCGGCCCAGCCATCATGCCAGGGGCCGGCGTCATCGCTACAAACGTGTGGCACCCGAAAAGGATGCCGGCGGCAGTTCAAACCGAGTCGCCGCAAGACGGCAAGGCGCAAAGGAGAGCAAGGCGAAAGCGTCGTTTTGGTCGCAGGGCCAGTATATCGGGGAAAATGGTACCGTTGGGTGGGCTCGAACCACCGACCTCCGGATCCACAATCCGGCGCTCTAACCAACTGAGCTACAACGGCACTTTGCCTGAGCCTTGGGAAACGAAAAATCCTTCGTCAGCCGCGCTCCTTCGTTCGGCGAAGCGTCCTTACGAGCAATCGAGCCCCATTTCAAGACTTTTGGCGAGACAAAGGCAGCCGTCACGCCGGCCCAAGTGCTTTGTCCCCAGAAGCCGTGTGAATGCGGCTCGCAAAGAAAAAGGCCGGCGGGAGGAGCCGGCCTTTTCCTTATCAGGGCCAGCGGGAGGAGATGCTGGCCGCTTCATCCCGACGGCGAGGGAGGAGGAACGCCGTCGGGTATGGCAAAGATCGCGATCAGGCGACCTTGAGTTCCTTGAAAGCCTTCTCGAAGGCGCCCTTGATCGGCTGGGCGACGTCCTCGGCGGCCTTGGAGGCGACCGTCTGGAAGTCCTTCGCCTGCTCGACGGCCAGCTCGACGCGCTTGCGCAGGAAGGCAGTCTGCAGCTCGACGGCTTCCGACAGCGACTTGGCGCCGACCAGCGCCTCGAGATGGGCGAAATTCGCCTCGGCGTTGGTGCGGAGCGCGGCAATGGTCTTGAGCGAAAGGTCGTTCGAAACGGTTTTGGCGGTTTCGTAAGTCGCCTCGAGAGCCTTCTGCGCCTCTTCGGCGCCGGTCTTCATCTTGGCATAGGCTTCCTTCGACTGCTCGACGCCCTTCTCGGCGAAGGCGCGCATCTGGTCGGTGGCCTTGGAAGCGTCAAAGCTGGGGAACTCAACAGTCTCGGCGAATTCTGCGGTCTTGGTCTTGGACATTTTCCATCCTCTCGGCTGGCGGCCTTGTTGAAGGCCGTCTCGTGACTTGATGGGAGCTATATAGGGCATGTTTTTGTGCAATGCAATATTTTTGTTGCGTTGCAGCATAGACAGGCCTCGCGCCCGTTAACCAAGCCGGGAAAATACGGTCCATCGACCGGCCGCGCTGTGGACGTCGCCCGCGCGGGCCTTTATTAACAAAGCGTTAATCGCAATGCTTGCGAGGGTTCAGGCCAGGCGCATGTCGTCAAGCTATTCGTTTCTCGATGTCGCCGTGCTGGATGCGGTGAGAAGGCGCTTTGCCGCAGGCGACGCCCTGGTCGTCCTGTCCGCGGACCTGGAGCGGGCGCTGTGGGCGAACGGGCCGGGAGCGGCGCTGTTCGGCCAACCCGACATCGAAACATTCGTCGGCGCCGGCAGCGTCCTGCCGCCGGTGGCGCGCCGCCAGTTGACGGCGACGCGCGGCTTTCCCGCGATCGGCGTCGACCGCGCCATCACGCTGAGACTTGTCACCGGCATGACCAGCCAGGCGGTTCCGATGACGGCGAGCGCGATCGCCATGCCCGACGGGGAAGATGCGATCCTGCTCGCGACGCCGGCTGCATCGACGGATGCCGGCGAAATCGCAAGCCTCGCCCTCGGCGGGTTCACCGATGAAGGGGAATTCCTCGCCTTTATCGACGGCCAGGGCAGCGTAGAGGCTGCCTCGGACGGGTTTGCCGCGCTCGGCATAGCGCAGGACACGCTGGCGGCTCTGGTCCGGCAGGTTGCCGGCCAGAGCGACCGCACGGTCAAGCGCCTGATCGCCGGCGGCCGCCGCTCCTATCCCGCCGGCATGGCGCGTCTGTCGGACGAGCCGGCGCGCCATCTGCTGGTTGTCATCGACGACGGAAGGGCGGAAGACGGGCAACCCGAAGCGCCGGCCGCGTCGCAGGTGGCGGCGAATGAGCAGGACGACATTCCTCTTCCCGACGAAGCGGCGGCATCGCGCGTCGAGGCCGTGAGCGGCGGCGACCGGAACGAAATCGAGCCGCAGTCCGCCGATGCGGATATTCCGCAGGACGCGACGACCGAGAACGAACCCGGCGCAGAGGCGGACAAGCATGAGGCGCCTCTCCCGACCGCAGACGGTGACTCCGAGACGGGAACCGAAACCAGCGACAGCGGGCAGGCGCCGGCAATCGACACCCATGCGATGCCGGCGCGCTTCGTCTGGCGCACCGACGCGGACGGCGCGTTCAGCACGATCTCGCCGGAGTTCGCCGCCGTGGTCGGCGAACAGGCGGCGGATGTGATCGGCCGCCGTTTCAGCGACGTGGCAACCGCTTTCGACCTCGACCCGAGCGGCGAGATCGCGCAGTTGCTGGAACGGCGCGACACATGGTCCGGACGCACCGTCCAGTGGCCGGCAAAAGGACTGCGCATTCCGGTCGATCTGGCAGCGCTGCCGGTCTATGACCGCGACCGTGCCTTCCAGGGATTCCGCGGCTTCGGCGTGGCACGGCCGGCGGATGCGGTGGTCGATACGGCGCCGTCCTCTCCTCAAGGGATGGAACGGCTGACGGCGGAGACCGCTGTCGGCGCCGTGCCCACCGGGCAAGCGGCCGCAGCGGAAACGACGGAAACCGACCCCTTCAAGGGTGAAGTCCCGGCGCTGGCCATCGAACCGAAGCCGGACAGGCGCTTCACCGACAAGGTGATCCGGCTGGCGGAACACCGGCCGCCGACGATCGACAAGAGCCTCTCCAATGTGGAGCGGAACGCCTTTCGCGAGATCGGCGAGAGGCTGAGGAAAGACAGCGGGCCTTCCGGGGAAGCGGCGAGCGCGCCCGAGGCCGCAGGCACAGGCAATGGCGCGCCGGCCGGCGAAGACACGCCGACGGCCCGGCCTGCCCGACCGGAGTTGGAAAGCGAGGAGCAGGTTCGGCCGGCTGACGGCGTACCGGCCGCCGTTGCGCAGGACGAAACGCAAACCGAGGCCGGAAACGACGACCTGCGGGGGCCTGCCACCGAAGCCGGTCAATTGGCCAGCGGCGTGGCCGGGGCCGAGCCTCCGGTAATGGCCGATGCCGAAGATGCCGCCGACGAAGCGGAAGCAGCGGCTTTAGAAAAACCCGGCGAGGAAATCGACGCGCCCCCCGCGCCGGACGGTTCGGCGCCGGATGCGCCGGCGAACGACGCCGTGGCGTCCGGACGTCCCGCAAGGAAACGCTCGCTTTCGCTGCTCGACTATGCCGACCCGGCCGACGGATCGCCCGGCGCCCTGTTGCCCGAAGAGACGGCGAAGGAATCCGAACGCGCGCAGGCGAGCGCCGACGACAGCATCGCCGCCGCCGATTTCGCCGATGCCCGCGACGACGAGACCCTGCCGATCATTCACGATGGAGAAGCCGGCGGGGCCGCGGGGGACGCCGGTAACGATATCCCTGCCGAGCGCATCGACCAGGGGCACGACAAGACACCTGCCGCTCCGCAACGGGCGCGCCGCCCGCTGTCGCCGCCGCCATTGCGCAGCGAGGGCATCATGCCCTCCGCCTTCGCCACGGTGGACGACACTGCGCCCGACACGTCGATCCTCGCCAGGCTGCCGGTTCCGCTGCTCATTCATTCGGGCGACGCGCTTTACTACGCCAATGACGAATTCCTCGACCTGACGGGCTATGGCGCGCTCGAGGGACTCGTGGACGCGGGCGGGCTGGAAGCCCTGTTCGCCGACCCTTACGCCGATGACGGCGCCGCCGACCAGACGGATCGCTCGCTGCGCCTGCGCACCAGCGAAGGCCGCGAAATCCCGGTGCACGCGCTGCTGCGCACGGTGCCGTGGCGCGGCGGCAAGGCGCTGATGCTGGTGTTGCGACGGTCCGGCGAAGAGGCTCTGGAAGAACCCGGCGCCACGCCCCGCGGCCAACAGGCCGAGATGGTGCAGCCCGACATCGCCGATCTCAAGGCGCGCATCTCCGAAATGCGCACGATCATCGACACGGCGACGGACGGCGTCGTCCTGATCGACAGCGACGGTTTGATCCGCTCGATCAGCCGTCCTGCCGAAGCGCTGTTCGGCTTCGATGGCGACGACGTCGCCGGCAAGCCGTTCGCCTCGCTGTTCGCCATAGAAAGCCAGCGCTCGGCCAATGAATATCTGGCCAGTCTCTCCGAGCCCGGCGTCGCCAGCCTTCTCAACGACGGGCGCGAGGTGATCGGACGCGAAGCCCAGGGGCGTTTCATTCCGATTTTCATGACCGTGGGCCGGCTGCCCGGCGACAGCGGCTATTGCGCCGTGGTGCGCGACATCACCCAGTGGAAGCGGGCTGAAGAGGACCTTACCCAGGCCCGCGCCGTGGCCGAACGGGCCTCCTCGCAGAAGACCGACTTCCTGGCACGCATCAGCCACGAGATCCGCACGCCGCTCAACGCCATCATCGGCTTTTCCGAGCTGATGGTGGACGAGAAGTTCGGCCCGGTCGCCAACGACCGCTACCGCGACTACCTGCGCGACATCAACCGGTCCGGCAACCATGTGCTCGACCTGGTCAACGATCTCCTCGACATCTCGAAGATCGAGGCCGGCCAGCAGGAAATGGACTACGAGGCGGTGTCGCTCAACGACGCCCTGGCCGAAACGGTGGCGCTGATGCAGCCGCAGGCCAACCGCGAGCGGGTCATCATCCGCTCCAGCCTGGCCTCGCGCCTGCCCGACGTGGTGGCCGATCTGCGCTCGATCAGGCAGATCGCGCTCAATATCCTGTCTAACGCCGTCCGCTACACGCAGGCGGGCGGTCAGGTGATCGTCTCGACCGCCTACGAACCTTCGGGGGACGTGGTGATGCGCGTGCGCGACACCGGCGTCGGCATGACGCAGGCCGAGATCGAGCAGGCGCTGAAACCGTTCAAGCAGATCAACGCGCTGAAACGCGGCCGCGGCGACGGCACCGGCCTCGGCCTGCCGCTGACCAAGGCGATGGTGGAAGCCAACCGCGCCCAGTTCGCCATCCATTCGACGCCCGGCGAAGGCACGCTGGTGGAAATCGCCTTTCCCTCGACGCGCGTGCTGGCCGAGTAGCCGCGATCCTGGTCCAGTCCCGGCAGGCCGCCCGCAAAAAGAAAGGCGTCCGGATGGACGCCTTGGAGAAGTGAGAAATTTGTCACAACGAGCTTGAGGAACAGTCCGCGCAGGGGCGTCGAGGACAATCTCAAGTTATCCCGACTATCTCAGGCGGGACCTTAACAAAACCTTACCCGCACCGCAGAAACTTTACCAATGTGTACCACTTGTGAAATCGAGGTAAATTCCGGAGATACGATCGGTTAACCGTATTCGCAAAGAGCGGAAGACAACCCGATTGCGTCATCCTGGCCGCTGCCGGGTCACCGAAGGGCGCGAGGCGAGAGCACAAGAACCCATTCCAGAAAGCTGGCCAAGTCACGGAATAGATCCCGGATACGGATTTTTCGCCCGGCTCCAAATCCGTTCCGGGATGACGACTGCCGCATGAGGCTCAGTTCGCCAGTTGCGGCAAATCCTTGAACAGGTCGAGCGCCTCGGGGTTGGCGAGCGCTTCCTTGTTCTTGACCGGGCGGCCGTGCACCACCTCGCGCACGGCAAGCTCGGTGATCTTGCCGGACTTGGTGCGCGGGATGTCGGCGACCGCGACGATCCTGGCCGGCACATGCCGTGGGCTGGCGCCCGTCCTGATCTTCGCCTTGATGCGCCTGTCGAGATCGGCGTCGAGTGCCGTGCCCGGCTCCAGCCGCACGAACAGCACCACGCGCACGTCGCCGTCATGCTCCTGGCCGATGGCGAGCGCCTCGGCGATCTCGGGCATCTGCTCGACCTGGTTGTAGATCTCGGCCGTGCCGATGCGCACGCCGCCGGGGTTGAGTGTGGCGTCGGAGCGCCCGTGGATGACGATGCCGCCGTGCTCCGTCCATTCGGCGAAGTCGCCGTGGCACCAGACATTGTCGAACCGCTCGAAATACGCGCCGCGGTATTTCCCGCCGTCGGGATCGTTCCAGAAGCCGACGGGCATGGCGGGGAAAGCTTTCGTGCAGACGAGTTCGCCCTTTTCCCGGCGCACCGGTCGGCCGTCCTGGTCCCACACGTCGACCGCCATGCCGAGCCCCGCCGCCTGGATTTCGCCTTCCCAGACAGGCTCGGTGGGCACGCCCAGCACGAAGCACGAGACGATGTCGGTGCCGCCCGAGATCGAGGCCAGATGCACGTCCTTTTTGATACCGTCATAGACGAAGCGGAAGCCTTCCGGCGACAGCGGCGAGCCGGTCGAGGCGATCGCACGCAGCGACGACAGATGATGACTGTTCATCGGCACGAGGCCCGCCTTGCGCACCGAGTCGATGAACTTCGCCGAGGTGCCGAAAAAGGTCATGGCCTCGGCGTCGGCGAAGTCGAACAGCGTGTTGCCGTTAGGGTAGAAGGGCGAGCCGTCGTAGAGCAGCAGCGTCGCCCCGGAGGCCAGCCCCGACACCAGCCAGTTCCACATCATCCAGCCGCAGGTGGTGAAGTAGAACAGGCGGTCGTTCTCGACCAGTCCCGCATGCAGGCGGTGTTCCTTGAGGTGCTGGAGCAGCGTGCCGCCGGCCGAATGGACGATGCATTTGGGTACGCCCGTCGTGCCCGACGAATAGAGGATGTAGAGCGGATGCGAAAAAGGCAGCCGCTCGAAGGCCAGCGGCTTCGGCGCGAAGGGTGCAAGCGCGGCGTCCAGCGCTTCGGCCTTCCGGATGCCGGCGGCGATGTCCGCGGACGTGCCGAGATAGTCGACCACCAGGACCTTCTTCACGCCCGGCAGCCTGTCGACAACCGCCGCGACCTTGCCTGCGACCTCGATGGCCTTGCCGTTGTACCAGTAGCCGTCCGGAACGATCAGGACCTTGGGCTCGATCTGGCCGAAGCGGTCGAACACGCCCTGCTCGCCGAAATCGGGCGAACAGGAGGACCACACCGCGCCCAGCGAGGCGCAGGCCAGCATGGCGGCGGCGGTCTCGGGCATGTTGGGCATCATGGCGGCCACGCGGTCGCCCTTGCCGACGCCGAGCGAAACGAACAGTTGCTGCAACCGCGATACCAGGCCGCGCAGATCATTCCAGCTCAACCGGCGCTCGACCTTGTCCTCGCCCCGGAAGACGATCGCCTCCCGCGGCCCGTCCCGGCGCAGCAGGTTCTCGGCGAAGTTCAACCGGGCATCGGGGAAGAAGGACGCCCCCGGCATCCGGTCGCCGTCGACCAGCACAGGCGCGCTCCCGCCGGCGCCCTTGTCACCGACGACGCCGCAGAAATCCCAGACGAGGTCCCAGAACGCCTCGCGATCATCGACCGACCAGGCATGCAGGTCCGCATAGGAGGCAAAGGACCTGCCGGCGCGCTCCGCCGCCGCTTCCGTGAACGCCGTCAGCGGTGCCGACCGGACCCGATCCGGTCCAGGAATCCAAAGCGGCGTGTCGCTTGTCATCATGCCTTCTCCTCAACCTTTCGCCGCTAAAGCACATAGGCGTCGGCCCGCGCAAGCTCCCACCGATATGCGGCATGGTTGTGCGCATTTGCCATCGCCGGGCCACAAAGACTTGAAATGCGTCGGCGACGAACTACACCTGTCCGACGATGTCGGCGGAATCCCAACTTAACGAGGCGAAATGCCCTCACCCTGGATATGGCGTGCAATATGGGCGGTGGGCGTTGTCCTGATCGTGGCCACGCTGGCATTCGCCGCGCTACCCTATATTGCGTCCACTCGAATCGTCCGCGACCGCATCGCCTGGGAGATGAGCGCCTGGAGCGGCTTTCGCGTGGCTATCGACGGTACGCCGCAGATCGAGGTCTGGCCTAAGTTCCGCGCCATCCTGACCGACGTGAAGCTGTCGAAATGGACCGAGACCGACGCACCGCCGGTGTTGCAGGCCGAGCGTGTCGAGATCGACCTGTCCGCGCTGGCAGCGCTGCGGGGCGACGTGGTGTTCCAGGCGACGCATTTCATCAGGCCGACCTTTCGCCTCGACCGCCTTCCCAACGGGCTTTTCACGCTACCCATTCCGACGGGCGGACGCATCGCCCGCTCGGTCGATACCGCGCGCTCCATCGTCAATGCCAACCCGACCAAGCCGGATGTCGGCAAGCTGCCTTCCGATCCTTTCGGCGCGCTTGACGTGCGCGACGGCCGCGTGATCGGCTCCGCCGACGGCAAGGACGTCGAAATCCTCACCGGCCTGAACGGCCAGGCCAACTGGTCGGCGCTCAACGCCGATGCAAGCCTCTCCGCCACCGGCATCTGGCGCGGCGAGAGCATCAAGGTCGAGATGTCCTCGGCAGCGCCGCTGCTGCTTCTCGCCGGCGGCACGTCGGCCGTTTCCGCATCCTTCAAGGCAGCGCCTGCGAATTTCTCGTTCGACGGCAATGCCGGCCTTGTCCAGAACGCCTTTCTTGACGGACAGGCGCAATTCGACACGCCGTCGCTCAGGCGCGCACTGGAATGGCTGGGCGCCAACCCGGCGTTCGCCGGCACCATCGGCGCCGTCTCGGTGACAAGCAAGGTCAGCGGCGAAACCGGCCGCGTCAAATTCACCGGCACCAAGCTTGCGCTCGACAAGAACCCCGGCGTCGGAGCGCTCGACCTTACATTCGCCGACGCCCTGCCCGTGCTTTCCGGCACGTTGGCGTTCGACACGCTCGACCTCAGGTCGTTTCTTTCGGCCTTCACCCCCATCGGCTCATCGAACGGCCAGGTGCCCGACGAGATCGACGCGAATTTCGCCAGCCGCTTCAACCTGGACCTGAGGCTGTCGGCCGCGCATGCCACGGCGGGCGCGACCCAGCTCGCCGACGTCGCCGCCACCGCCCAGGTCAAGAACGGCCTTGCCGTCTTCGACATCTCCGATGCGACGGCCTTCGGCGGCAATATCCAGAGCAGCCTCCGCTTTGACCGCAAACCCGACGGCACGCAGGTCGAGATGCGGCTGCTCGCATCCGACGTGGACGGAGCGCAATTCGGCGCCGCCGCCGGCATGAAGCGGCTGGTCCCGACCGGAACCGGCACGGTGTCCATCATCCTCAAGGGTCCCGGCAAGACGTGGGATTCCATCATGGACAATGCCGACGGCTCGATCTCGGCCAATTTCGGACAGGGCACGCTGACCGGCCTCAATCTGCCGTCGTTCCTGAAACGCTGCAAACAGGGCGGTTTCTTCCCGCTCGACGAGGTCTCCAACGGCACGCTGGCGATCGACGGAGCGGAACTGAAAGCCAACATATCCAACGGCGTGGCGCGAATCGACAAGGCGGAAGCCAAATCGGCCAAGAACCGGATCTGGGTTTCCGGCATCGTCCCCTACGCCGGCGGGGGACTGGCGCTTTCAGGCGGGATCAGCCAGCCGGGAACGGTCCCGGCCGCCACGCAGCAACCTGCGGACGGCGCGCAGCCGGCGGACGCTCCTGCCGCGACGCCGGCCAACCAGGTGTCGTTCTTCGTCGGCGGAAGCTGGACCACGCCTTTCGTCTCGCCGATCAACGGCAGCAGTGCCGGCAACTGACGAACCGGACTGCTGACCGCACAGCGGTCCTTTCGAGAACATTTTTGAGTTAGTTCTTCCGGCGCCGGCGCTTAGCCGCGCTGGGCTGCCTGCTCGTCGCGGATTCGCTGCACTTCACGGCGCTTGTTGACCACCGAGGCGATGATGACGCCGGTGGCGACAAGGCCGATCAGGATGGTGCAGGCGGCGTTGATCTCCGGCGTCACGCCGAGCCTGACTTGGCTGTAGATCTTCATCGGCAACGTGGTCGCGCCCGGACCGGAGGTGAAGGAGGCGACGACGAGGTCGTCGAGCGACAGCGTGAAGGCCAGCATCCAGCCCGAGACGATGGCCGGCGCGATGACCGGCAGGGTGATCTGGAAGAACGTCTTCACCGGGGGCGCGCCGAGGTCCATCGCCGCCTCTTCCAGGGAGCGATCGAACGTCAGCAGACGCGATTGCACCACCACCGCCACGAAGCACATCGAGAAGGTGATATGCGCCAGTGTCACGGTGAAGAAGCCGCGATCGAAATCCACGGCGACGAAGAGCAGCAGCAACGACAGACCGGTGATGACGTCGGGCATGACCAGCGGCGCGAAGATCATGCCCGAAAACAGCATCCGCCCCTTGAAGCGCGTGTAGCGCGTCAGCGCCAGGGCACCCAGCGTGCCGAGCACGGTCGCCACGCTGGCCGAGATCAGGCCGACGCGGATCGTCACCCAGGCGGCGTCCATCAGGCCCTGGTTATGGAACAGGGAGACGTACCATTTGGTCGAGAAACCGCCCCATACGGTGACCAGCTTCGAGGCGTTGAAGGAGAAGATCACCAGAAGCACGATCGGCAGATAGAGGAAGGCGAAGCCAAGCGTGACCGAGGTGATGTTGAAGCGGCTCCAGGTCGAGTTCATCGCCTCACCTCCCCGCTTCCTGGGCGCGCGCCTGCGCGTTCTGGAAGATGACGATCGGCACGATCAGGATCAGAAGCAGGATCACCGCGACCGCCGAGGACACCGGCCAGTCGCGGTTGGCGAAGAACTCGTTCCATAGCGTGCGACCGATCATCAGCGTCTGCGAGCCGCCGAGCAGGTCGGGAATGACGAATTCGCCGACGGCCGGGATGAAGACCAGCAGGCAGCCGGCGACTACGCCGGGCAGCGACAGCGGAAAGGTGATCTTCCAGAAGGCGGTGATCGGCGGGCAGCCGAGATCCTGCGCGGCTTCGATGAGCGAGTTGTCCATCTTCTCCAGCGCGGAATAGAGCGGCAGCACCATGAAGGGCAGGTAGGAATAGACGATGCCGATGAAGACGGCGGTGTAGGTGTTGGTGATGATCAGCGGCTCATGGATCACGCCGATGCCGAGCAGCAATTGATTGAGCAGGCCCTCGGGCTTGAGGATGCCGATCCAGGCGTAGACGCGGATCAGGAACGAGGTCCAGAACGGCAGGATGACCAGCATCAGCAAGGTCGGCCGCAGCGTCGCCGGGGCGCGGGCCATGCCGTAGGCGATCGGATAGCCGACAAGCAGCGTCAACACCGTGGAGATGGCGGCGACGACGACGCTGGTGACATAGGCGTTGAAGTAGAGTGAATCCTGCGTGAGCCAGACATAGTTGTCGAAGCTCAGTTGCTTGAGGCCGGCGACGAGACCCGAGATGCCGTGCCCGAAACCCAGCACAGGCGTATAAGGCGGCATGGCAATCGCCGTGGTCGACAGCGAGATCTTGAAGACAATGACGAAGGGGATGAAGAAGAAGAACAGCAGCCAGAGATAGGGCACGATGATGACCAGCCGGCTGAAGATGGCCTCGGCAAGGCTGGCGAGCGCGGATTTCCGAACGGCGGTTTCCGGGCCGGTGGCGGTCAATGTGGTGTCCGTCATCCCCGCACCTACCGCGTCAGCACGACGCCGGCGTCCGGCCGGAAGGAAATCCAGGCGCGGTCGTCCCAAGTCAGCGGATCGTCGACGGCGCGGGTCGCATTCATGGCGCTCGCCCGCACCATCTGCCCGTCGTCAAGCCTAACGTGGTAGACGGTCATGTCGCCGAGATAGGCGATGTCGTAGACCTGCCCTTCCAGGGCGTTGACTGCATCGGCGGGCCGCTTGGACGACACCTTGATCTTCTCCGGCCTGATGGCGAAGGCGACATCGGAACCGGCGGCCGTGTCGCCGGCGTTCTCGACCTGTATCTGGGCGCCGCTGGCGCCGGTGATGCGCGCCTTGTCGGCGGCGCGCTCGGCGACCTTGCCTTCGAACATGTTGACGTTGCCGACGAAATTGGCGACGAACCGCGAGGCCGGCGCCTCATAAACCTCCGCCGGCGTCGCCACCTGCATGACCTCGCCCTTGTCCATGATGGCGATGCGGTCGGCCATGGTCATCGCCTCCTCCTGGTCGTGGGTGACGACGACGAAGGTGAGGCCGAGTTCCTGCTGCAGGTCCATCAGCTCAAACTGGGTTTCCTCGCGCAGCTTCTTGTCGAGGGCGCCGAGCGGTTCGTCCAGCAAAAGCACCTTCGGCCGCTTGGCGACGGAGCGAGCGAGCGCGACGCGCTGGCGCTGACCGCCGGACAACTGGTGGGGCTTGCGCTTGGCGAACGGTTCCAGCTTGACCAGCTTCAGCATCTCGGCCACGCGCTTGTCGATGTCTGCCGCCGGCATCCCTTCCTGCTTCAGGCCGAAGGCGATGTTCTTCTCCACGCTCATATGAGGGAACAGCGCGTAGGACTGGAACATCATGTTGACGGGGCGGCGGTAGGGCGGGATTCCGCGCAAATCCTGCCCGTCGAGCAGGATGCGGCCGGAGGTCGGCTCCTCGAAGCCGGCCAGCATCCTGAGCAGGGTGGACTTGCCGCAGCCCGAGGCGCCGAGCAAGGCGAAGAATTCGCGCTCGAAAATGGTCAGGGAAAGGTCGTTGACCGCAGTGAAGTCACCGAACTTCTTGGTCACCCCGTCGAAATGGATGTAAGGTTTCGCGGCGGGGTCGCTCCACGGCGCGAAGGCCCTGCGTATGCTGCCCAGTGACTTCATGCTCCACACGTCCCTGCTGGCCCGTCCCTGTTGGCCCGTCGCCGCTCGCTCGTCGCTCCGGCCCGGCGTTCCCCGCGCCTTTTCGGCGTCAGGCCCCGGCAGATCGCCGTCGGGGCCTGGCGCCGGCTTGCGGCTACTGGCCGGTGACCACCTTGGTCCATGTGCGGGTGAACAGGCGCTGCGTCTTCGGGTCGAGCGCCGTGTTGACGAACAGTGTCGACATGGTGGCCTCGTCCGGATAGACGGCCGGATCATCCTTCACGTCGGGATCGAGGAATTCCTGCGAGGCCTTGTTGCCGTTGGCGTAGAACACGTAGTTCGACGACTTGGCGATGACTTCCGGCTTCATCATGTAGTTGAGGAATTCCAGCGCCTCTTCCTTGTGGGGCGCGTCGGCTGGAATCGCCATCTGGTCGAACCACATCTGCGTGCCTTCCTTGGGAATCGCGTAGGCAAGCTCGACGCCGTTCTTGGCCTCGTCGGCGCGGTCGCGGGCCTGGAAGACGTCGCCCGACCAGCCGACCGCCACGCAGATGTCGCCGTTGGCGAGGCCGTTGATGAACTCCGAGGAATGGAACTTGCGCACGAACGGGCGGACCTTCAGGAACGCCTCCTCGGCCTTGGCGATGTCGTCGGGCTCATGGCTGTCGGGGTTGAGGCCGAGATAGGCCAGCATGACCGGGATCATGTCCGTCGGCGAGTCGAGGAAATTGATGCCGCAATCCTTGAGCTTGGCGGCCTGTTCGGGATCGAACACCGCCTTCCACGAATCGATCGTGTCAGTGCCGAGCGCGGCCTTGATCTTTTCCTTGTTGTAGCCGATGCCGACCGTGCCCCACATGTAGTTGATCGAATATTCGTTCCCCGGATCGAAAAGATCGGTGCGCTTGCTCACCTCGTCCCACATGTTCTTGATGTTGGGCAGCTTGGACTTGTCGAGCTTCTCGAACACGCCGGCCTGGATCTGGCGCTGAAGGAAGGAGCCGGTGGGCACCACCACGTCGTAGCCACTGCCGCCCGCGAGCAGCTTGGTTTCCAGTATCTCGTTGGAATCATAGACATCGTAGACGACCTTGATGCCTGTTTCCTTGGTGAAATCGTCAAGGATCGAGGAATCGATGTAGTCGGACCAGTTGAAGACGTTGACGACGCGGTCCTCGGCATGTGCCGCCAGCGTAAAGACAGCCAGCAGCGCCGATGTCGCGAAAAGCCCTGTTGCCCTGCGTATCATGAAGTTCTCCTTTGGATCGAATGTTCCCGGTGCCGGCTCGACCGCGTGCCGGCTTCATCCGTCGTTCAGATTATGGCGAGCGCCGGCGCACGGCAAGCGTCCCGGCCACCGCGTCGCTTCGATGTGACGCGAGCCGACGGCACGGCGGCGCGATGACGATGCTGATATGCTCCGGTCTCGGTCGGATCGCCGGAAGACGTGCAAGATACGCCCGTTTTGTTGTTCCCTCTTTCGCAAGCCTGCCCGGCAGGCGGCGGACTTGTCAACGCCAAAGAGACAGGCGCCTTCAGTTCGGCGCCGGAATTCCGGTCACGCCCGGCCGGGCCGGGCGCGTCTGGCGTCGCAATTCAAGGCCGATATGGGTGAGCAGCGCGACAAAGACCACGGAGCCGCCGACGATCGTGCGGGCCGAAGGCACTTCCGAATGGACGAGCCAGACCCAGATCGGCCCCAGCAGCGGCTCGAACGTGCCGAGCAGCGCGGCGATCGCCGCCGGGATCAGGCGTGCGCCGGTGGCGAAGAAGGCGAGGCCGAGTCCCAGATTGAGGACGCCGAAGGCGAAGAGAAAGGCCATGTCGCGGCCGGACGCGCCGAGCGTCGAGGCCTGGCTCGCGGCAAAGGCGGCGGCGAACAGGGTGCCGAGGCACGTCGCCGGCGTCATGCGCACATGGGAAAAGCGGCGCGTGATGACGGTGGCGACGGAAAAGGCGAAGGCGATCAGCAGGGCGAGACCGTCGCCGACCGGGGACACGGAACCGTCCAGCGATTCCGAGACCATGATGCCGACCCCGGCGATGACGGCGGCGATGGCGATCCAGGTGGCGGTCGAAACGGATTCCCTGAACAGCACCCAGGCAAAGAGCGCCGCAAGCAACGGCACGCCGGCCTGCATGAGCAGGATGTTGGCGACGGTCGTATAGGCGAGCGCCACCACGAAGCTGGTGGACGCGGTGGCGAAGCACAGCGCCACGGCAAGCCCCGACAGGCCCATGCCGCGAAACAGCGCCGTCATGCCGCGCCAGCCGTCGCGCCAGATCATGAAGGCGACGAGGAAGGCGGCCGCCCAGACGGAACGCCAGAACACCACCGTCCAGCTATCCTCAGCATGGATGAAGCGGGCGATGGTGCCGCCGAAGCTCCACATCAGCGCCGAGAGGAAGACCAGCAGATAGCCGACACGCTCCTCGCCGGGCGTCGCGGCGGGAAGGCGGTTCGGCACGGGCGACGAGGCTGCGTCGGTCATGGCACGGCCATCAACGATGATCCGGCGCACGATGCGCCTCGATCCATCGGACAAGGCGTAGCGCAGGGCCGGTTGCGCCGCGTGATCCAGCGCGCGCCGCCGATTGTATCACCAATCGGACAGCCCGAGCCGCATGACCACGGGCCGCCGCCTCACTGGAAGTCGAAGGCCGACAGGCCGGCAACCATCTCGTCGAGGCCGAGCGGCCGGGTGACCGGCGGTTCGGCCCGTGCCAGACAGCCCGGACGTTCGCATATCCGGCAGGCCGAACCGACAGGGGTCAGACCGGGTCCGGCCTGGCCGCGTCTCGGCGCAAACGCCGGCAGCGCGGCGGCATAGACGATCTCGTCGCGAAAGGCGATGTCGCATCCCAGGAGAAGCGCGGTGCGACGCGGCCGCTCGTTGAAGGCGCCCTGCGGCCCTTCCAGCGTGCGGGCGATGCACAGGAACTGCGCGCCGTCCGGCATTTCCACTGCCTCCACAAATATCTGGCCGGGCTGAGTGAAGGCGGCATGGACCGGCAGCTTCGGGCAGCCGCCGCCGAAACGGGCGTGCGGGAACCCCTGCGCGCCCGCCCGGCGGAAGCGGTTGCCCGCATTGTCGACCTCCAGCATGAAGAACGGCACGCCCGACGCGTTCGGCCGCTGAAGCATGGTCAGGCGGTTCGCCGCCTGCTCGAAGGACACGCCGAAGCGCGAGCGCAGCACGTCGATGTCGCAGCGCGCCCGCTGTGTGGCGGAATGAAAGGCCGCGTAGGGCATCATCAGCGCCAGCGCGGCATAGCGGCCGAGTTCGAAGCGCGCCAGCCGGCGCGCCTCGTCGGTCGACAGCTTCAGCGCCCTGATCTCGACTGCCACCGCCACGCTCATGCGCATCAGGCAGGCTTCCATCGCCACCTCGCGCAACTGGTCGAAGGGCGACAGGCGCTCGGACAGGAACAGGCGCTGCGAATGGCGATCGTAGCGGCGGCGCCAGTTCGGCATTGTGGCGACCGGCAGCACCTTGACGACGATGCCGTGCTCGCGCCGCAGCCAATCCTTCAGGGCGGAAAGCAGGTCGTCTCCCGGCCCCAGCAACGTCGTGAAGGCCTCGGCTTCCTCCTCGATCGAGGCGAAGAAGTTCGGCCGGCGTTCCAGGACCTCGCGCACCTCGTCGATCGGCAGCCTAGCGCCCGAAAGAGCGGTGGCGCGCCCCTCATGGGCGAGCATGTCGTTGAGGTCCGACAGCCGTTCCGCCTGCTCGCGATAGGCACGGAAGAGCTTTATCATCGCGGCGGCGGCGTTGGGCGCGACCTCGGCCACCTCGATCAGTTCCTGGTCGCCCGGCAACTCGCCGGCCAGCAGCGGATCGGCGAAGACCTCGCGCAGAGCGGCGAGCGAGCCGTGCGCCTCGCCATGCAGGTCCTCAGGCTCGACCTGGTAGGCCGCGGCGAGCTTGAGGATGAGCTGCACCGTCAGCGGCCGCTGGTTGCGCTCGATGAGGTTGAGATAGGAGGGCGAGATGCCGAGTCCCTCGGCCATGGCGGTCTGGGTCAGGCCCTTCTGGGTGCGGATGCGGCGGATGCGCGGTCCGGCGAATATCTTCTGCTCGGCCATCGGGACCCGTGACAAGATATTTACAGGAATGGCCCGCCGCTCGAGCCACGGCAGGCTTTTACAATTTTGACATTTTTACAACCAATGCCTGTCAACGGCAATACAGATTTTCTCCTATTTTTGGCTTTTCATTGCCAATTCTCTAGCTTTTTTGCGCTGCAATGTAAATCAAGTCACAAGTAAGAGCTTGCAGACGCTCTTGTTGCAATGACATGAATTCCTTGCGGAGCCAGAATAATGACCGATTTTTACAATCTCGTCCCCTCGGCCACCGAAGGCCGCTTCGACGGCATCGAGCGTCCCTATGCGCCGGAGGACGTCGTCCGGCTGCGCGGCTCCGTGCAGGTGCGGCAGACCCTGGCCGAGAATGGTGCCAACCGGTTGTGGACGCTGATCCATCAGGAAGATTTCGTCAACGCGCTGGGCGCGGTGACTGGCAACCAGGCCATGCAGCAGGTGCGCGCCGGGTTGAAGGCGATCTACCTGTCCGGATGGCAGGTGGCGGCGGACGCCAACACCGCCTCGGCCATGTACCCCGACCAGTCGCTCTATCCGGCCAATGCGGCGCCGGAACTGGTCAAGCGCATCAACCGTACCTTGCAGCGCGCCGACCAGATCGAGGTTTCGGAAGGCAAGGGCCTGTCGGTCGAGACATGGTTCGCGCCGATCGTCGCCGACGCGGAAGCCGGTTTCGGCGGGCCGCTCAACGCCTTCGAGATCATGAAGGCCTTTATCGAGGCGGGCGCTGCGGGCGTCCATTTCGAGGACCAGCTGGCGTCGGAAAAGAAGTGCGGCCATCTCGGCGGCAAGGTGCTGATTCCGACCGCCGCGCATATCCGAAACCTGACGGCGGCGCGGCTCGCGGCCGACGTGATGGGAACGCCGACGCTGATCGTGGCCCGCACCGATGCGGAAGCGGCCAAGCTGCTGACCTCCGACATCGACGAGCGCGACCAGCCCTTCGTCGACCACGAGGCGGGCCGCACGGCGGAAGGCTTCTACCAGGTGAGGAACGGCATCGATGCCTGCATCGCGCGCGCCATCGCCTATGCGCCTTATGCGGACCTGATCTGGATGGAAACGTCGAAGCCCGACCTCGGGCAGGCGAGAAAGTTCGCCGAGGCGGTGCGCAAGGCGCATCCGGGCAAGATGCTGGCCTATAACTGTTCGCCTTCCTTCAACTGGAAGAAGAACCTCGACGACGCCACCATCGCCAAATTCCAGCGTGAACTGGGGGCGATGGGCTACAAGTTCCAGTTCATCACGCTGGCCGGCTTCCACCAGCTCAACCACGGCATGTTCGAGCTGGCGCGAGGCTACAAGGACCGGCAGATGGCGGCCTATTCGCAGCTTCAGGAAGCCGAATTCGCCTCCGAAGCCGACGGCTACACCGCGACCAAGCACCAGCGCGAGGTCGGCACCGGCTATTTCGACGCGGTGTCGATGGCGATCACCGGCGGACGGTCGTCCACCACCGCCATGCACGGCTCGACCGAGCATGCGCAGTTCCGGCCCGCGGCCGAATGAGCCCATAGCAACACAGACAAGGAACGCCGGTACGGCGGCATCAAGGAGAACGGTCATGGCATCCATCGCACGCGTCAAGGAACGGGCGGAAGAACAGTCTTCCGCCATGAGCAGCGACCAGCAGGCGACGATCCGCATGTTGGCGAACGACCTGCACAGGCTCAACCAGTCGGTCATGAAGGCCGTCGAGGCGGGCGTCTCGGTGGAGCTCGTGCGTTCGGCCCGTCACCACGGCGGCGGCGGCAACTGGGGCGATCTTCTGATCCCGGTCATCGTGACGCAGCAACCGCACGGCTAGAGCAATTCCAGCAAAAGTGTGCAGCGGTTTTGCGTCCGGAATTGCGAAGAACAAGAGATAGAGCATTGAAGGCGATTCTGTTTTCGCCGGAAATGCTCTAGAATGATCGACCCGACCGCCAGCCACTTGCGCGTATTGCGCGCAGGTGGCTTTCATTTTGGTGCGCTTGTGAAAACCTGAGGCAACGCTCGGAATTAGCTTTGCTTTTTTTCGCGAAAAGTAATTTTACTTCCCGAAAATGATGCTTGACACCACGTCGCAGCCGCTTAATTCTGCTCGTCGTTTCAACCTTCAATTGAAATCAAGCGAGCGAGTGTCTTGTCCGTACCAGTGTCGAACAGCAAGCAGAGTACTCCGGACAACGACAACGACGGAACCTTCCCGATAGACTTTTCCCGCGTGCTGGTGGTCGGGAAATCCCCGGTGAACCGCATCGTCGTCTCCAAGATCGTGGAGCGCTGCGGCCTCAAGCCGATTTCAGAATCGCCTGAGACGGCAGCCAGGGCGCTACAGGTTTTCCGCCCGGGAACGATCGTGCTGGACGGCGGCCCCGGCAACAAGGACTGCGACTGCCTTTTCGACGGCATCGCCGCCGCCCGCCAGGCCGCCGGATCCGCCAAGCCGGCCGTCGTTCTGCTTTCCAATACGACCGGCACAGCAGGAAGTCTCGACCTGCCCGGCATCGTCGATGTCGTCGTCGCCAAGCCCATCACACCTGAACAGCTGCAGCCGGTCATCGACAGGCTGATCGCGCAGGGACTGACGTAGCCGCCCGCAATTTCCGTCTGGCGCTCGCTGCCCGGCAAGTAGGGCTGCTCCGGCGAGAGAAGGAACGCTGCCGACAGGAGCGCCGCGCCGGTCAGCCGAGAGCCGCCACGAGAGCGGGAAGTTCGCCGAGGTCGCCGATCTCGTGGAAGCGCCGAGCGGACCGGGGCGGCTCGACATGTTCCAGCACCCAGGTCAGGTCGTGCGGGACATAGACGCCCCAGCCGCCGGCCTCGATGGCCGGGACGATGTCGGATTTCAGTGAGTTGCCGACCATCATGCTGCGTTCGGGTCCGTCTCCGTGATGGCTGAAGATGCGGTCGTAGGTGCCCGCGCTTTTGTCGCTGACGATCTCGACGGCATCGAAATACCCGGCCAGCCCCGACTGCGCCAGCTTGCGCTCCTGGTCGAACAGATCACCCTTGGTGATAAGGACCAGCCTGTAGTCCGAGGCCAGGCGATCCAGCGTCTCGTGCGCGTGCGGCAGGATCTCGATCGGATGCGCCAGCATCTCGCGGCCAGCCGTCAGGATTTCCGAAATCACGGAACCTGGCGCCCGTCCCTCGGTGACGTCGAGTGCTGTCTCGACCATCGAGAGGACGAAACCCTTTATGCCGAACCGTAGAGGCCGAGATTGCGCCTTTCGACTTCCAGCAGGCAGGCCTTCACGTCGCCTTCGGGAGCATGATCCGCGAGGAGATCGGCCAGCCTCTGCTCGGTCAGGCGGAAGAACTGCTCGTTCTGCCACAGCGTGTCGTCGGCGTCGAAGCCGATCGTGGTCAATGGAGCGGTAGGCGAAGAACTGGTCATCCCAAATGTCCGAAGTGGCGTCAGCGGCGTCGGCCGAGCGGCGAACCTATACCCTGCCCGGCGGTTTTCAACCGGTTCCCCAACCCGGGTCCCCTTCCCATCGCGCGGTCGGCGTGGCTATACTCGTCAATCTTCAATCCAACTGGTGAATGATGCCGCCTGCCAAAAAGGAAGTTCGTCCGAGACGCGCCCGCACGCCCGCTTTCGTCAAAGCCCAGAGAGGCGTGAAGAACTGGAAGGAAGCCAGCGCCTGGCTGGAGTGGCGGGGGATCGAAGACATCGAGTGCATCACGCCCGACCAGGCCGGCGTCGCCCGCGGCAAGATGATGCCGTCGAAGAAATTCACCTCCAACACGTCGCTCGCCCTGCCCTCCGCCGTCTTCATGACGACGATCTCCGGCGGCTATCCCGAGGATGGCAACGGCTTCCATTACCCGGAGGACGACGGCGATCTCAAGCTCATGCCGGACCTGTCGACGCTGACGGTGGTGCCGTGGGAAGAGGACCCGACCGCGGCCGTCATCTGCGATCTCGTCCATCAGGACGGACGCTCCGTGGAATTCACCCCGCGCAACGTGCTGCGGCGCGTTCTGGGCGCTTATGACAAGCTCGGGCTGAAGCCGGTCGTCGCGCCGGAGATCGAGTTCTACCTGGTGCGCAAGAACCCCGATCCCGACTATCCGCTGACTCCGCCGGTTGGCCGCTCCGGCCGCGCCATCGGCGGCGGCGCCGGCTATTCGATCGCCGGCGTCAACGAGTTCGACGAGCTGATCGACGACATCTACCATTTCTCCGAGCAGCAGGGCCTGGAGATCGATACGCTGATCCACGAGGAAGGCGCCGGGCAGCTCGAGATCAATCTAAGGCACGGCGACCCGGTCGAGCTCGCCGACCAGGTGTTCATGTTCAAGCGCACCATCCGCGAGGCGGCGCTGAAGCACGACACCTACGCGACCTTCATGGCCAAGCCGATCCAGGGTCAGCCAGGTTCGGCCATGCACATCCATCAGTCGATCATCGATAAGAAGACCGGCAGGAATATCTTCTCGGCCGAGGACGGCGCGGAGACCGATGCCTTCTTCCACTTCATCGGCGGCATGCAGAAGCATGTGCCGAACGCGCTGGTGATGCTGGCGCCCTACGTCAATTCCTATCGCCGGCTGACGCAGGCGGCCTCCGCCCCGGTCAACACCAAATGGGGCTACGACAACCGCACCACGGCCTTCCGCGTGCCGCGCTCCGACCCGGCGGCCCGGCGCGTCGAGAACCGCATCCCCTCTTCCGACGCCAACCCCTATCTGGCGCTGGCGGGATCGCTGGCCTGCGGCCTGATCGGCATCACCAGGAAGATCGCCGCCGAACCGCCCGTGCTGACCACGGCGAACGAAGACGAGATCGACCTGCCGCGCGGCCTGCTCGAAGCGGTGGACCTGTTCGAATCCGACGACGAGCTGGCGACCGTGCTGGGGAAATCCTTTTGCGCCACCTACGCCGCCATCAAGCGCGCCGAATTCGAGACATTCATGGAAGTGATCAGCCCGTGGGAGCGGGAGTATCTGTTGTTGAACGTTTAGGGCAGTAGGGCAGTAGGGCAGTAGGGCAGTAGGGCAGTAGGGCAGTAGGGCAGTAGGGCAGTAGGGCAGTAGGGCAGTAGGAAAATGCCGGCGCAGATCGAATCCTACAAGGACATGATTGTCTGGCAGCAAGCGATGGACCTAGTGGTTGCTGTTTATGCGATCACCAGACAATGGCCCAAGGAGGAGCTTTATGGACTTATCTCACAAGCTCGCCGTTCCGCTACATCTGTACCCGCCAACATTGCCGAAGGCTTCGCGCGCGAGAACAGAGGATCCTATCAACAGTTTCTTCGCATTGCTCAGGGATCGCTGAAAGAGCTCGAAACGCATCTCTTGATCGCGCAGCGCATCGGCATTGCCCATCATGACAGCACCGGTTCTTTGCTGGATCAAGCCGAGAGCGTAGGCAAATTGCTCCGCCTCTTGATCCGAAAGCTTTCAGGAACCTCAGCATGAATATATTGCCCTATTGCCTTACTGCCTTATTGCCCTCAACATGAGTTACCAATCCCCCATCTCCCCCGGCCGTTCCTGGTACGAGGATACTGCCGGACCGAGGCTCGAATACCCGTCGCTGGACGGCGACCGGACCTGCGACGTGGTCATCATCGGCGGCGGCTTCACCGGTCTTTCGGCCGCGACGCATCTTGCCAAGGCCGGCGTCGATGTCGTGCTGATCGAAGCACATCGGTTCGGCGACGGCGCCTCGGGGCGCAATGGCGGCCAGCTCGGATCGGGCCAGCGCGCTGGTCCCGAGGAGATGGAGAAGGAATACGGCTTCACGCGCGCCAAGGCGCTGTTCGATCTCGCCGAGGAGGCGAAGGCGCATCTTCTGGAATTCGCCTCGACCAACGGCATCGAGATCGACTTCCGCCCCGGCCACATGAACGTCACCCACAAGAAGCGCGAACTGCCGGATTTCGTCGAATACGCGGATGCCGCCGAGCGCTTCGGCTATTCGCATATCAGGATCATGGACGGCGCCGAAACCGCGCAGAAGGTCGGTTCGGATCACTATGTCGGCGGCGTCTACGACAGCGGCACGGGCCATATCCACCCGCTGAAACTGGTGGTCGGAACGGCGCGCGTCGCCAGGGAGGCGGGTGCGCAGCTTTTCGAAAACACCAGGGCGACCGCCATCACGACGAACGGCGGCAAGGTCGTCGTGACCACGCCAACGGGAACGGTCACCGCACAGAAGGGATTCGTCGCGCTCAACGCCTATGGCGGCGATCTGGAGCCGACCAGCGCGGCGCACATCATGCCGATCGGCTCCTTCATCGGCGCCACGGTCGATCTCGGCGCGGACAGTCCCGTGCTTTCCGGCGGCGAGTCCGTTTCGGATTCAAGGTTCGTGGTGCGCTACTTCCGGCGCGTGAAGAGCGGGGAGCTTCTGTTCGGCGGCCGGGAAATCTACGCGGTCAACGATCCGAAGGACATCCACATCCATATCCGCCGCCAGATCAGCGAGATCTATCCGCATCTGAAAGATGTCGAGATCACCCACGGCTGGGGCGGTTATGTCGGCATCACACTGCCGCGCAAGCCGTTCGTACGGGAGGTCATGCCGAATGTCATCTCGGCCGGCGGCTATTCGGGCCACGGCGTTATGCTGTCCAACTTCGTCGGCAAGCTCTACGCCGAAACCGTAGCGGGCAACCGCGACCGGCTGAAGCTGATCGAAGACCTGAAGATACCGCCCTTCCCCGGCGGGCGGCGATGGCGCGCACCGCTCCTGTTCCTGGCGCTCAACTGGTATGCATTGCGGGACCGTCTCTAACGCGAGCACGCTGGAAGCGGCGATTTTCGATCCAGTGCGCAAGCGGCGCCGGCATCTTGCTCGCATGGCGTAGTGATGCCACAATCGCCGGTAAGATGACCCATTCGCGGACAGGAAGGCGTTACGCGCTCTTCCTGGCCGGTATTGGTTTGGGACCGGCGCACATCCCGCTCAACAACAGAACGTCGGCCTTTCGGAGGTGGCAGGAGTGAAGGGGCCTTTCGGCATCAGTGGACCGAAGCGTCGACGCGTTTCGATGCAGCTCGGCTATGACGTCCGGCCCTCCCTGTGGCAGGCCATCAAGGCCAATTCCCATCTGGTGATCGCCGCGGTCGGCACCGTCGCGCTTGTCGGCGTGGCCGGCTCGGCTCTGTGGCTGGCGATGCCGGACGGCGACAGGCGAGCTTTCGCGCAGGTGGAAAAACCTGCGTCGGCCGCGAACGCCGAACAGCCGGCAAGCGGGAATGAAACGGCCACGACGGCGCCGGTCGCAGATGGCGTCGCCAGCGCGGCCGCCCCTACTCTTTCCGCCCAGGATCCGCGCTGGAAAGCGCCGGGCTCGAAACGGACCGCCGAAAACAAGGCCATCCAGGAAATCCAGAAGGAAGCCGGCGCGCCGCTGATCCCCACTCCGGAGCAGGCAGCCACCGTCGCCGCCTATCAGGCTGCGATGGATGCACCGGCCACGGGAAAGAACAAGGCACACACCGGAACCGACAAGGCGGAGACGGCCGCCATTCCCACGCCGAAGCCGGCCATGCCCGAAGCCGGCGACGCTGCCGATGGCAATACCGGCGATAGCGACCATGCCGGCGAAAACGGCGAGATCCTGCGCGCGGTCACCATGCGCTCCGGCCCGAAGAAGGGCGCTTCCGCCATCACCACCATCCCTGCCAAGGCAGCCGTTCAGGTGATGTCCTGCAAGTCGTGGTGCGAGGTCGAATACAAGGGCCAGCGCGGCTGGATCTACAAAAGCTTTCTCAAGCGCGGCTAAGCGCGTTCCGCCTCCAGCAAGAGATTTTCTGCTTCGATCCGATCCGTTATTCCAACGGACCACCGGCAAGACCGCTCAGATGCAGCGCCCTCCGTCCACCTCCAGCGCGACACCCGTGATGAAGGCCGCTTCGTCCGAAGCCAGCCAGAGCGCGGCGTTGGCGATGTCGAGCGGCGTCGACAGCCGGCCGAGCGGTATCGAGGCGCGGAACTTGTCGCGCATCTCCGGCGTGTCCTCGCCCATGAACCGCGCCAGCATGCCGGTTTCTCCCGCAACCGGGCAGAGGCAGTTCACCCGGATGTTCTTCGGCGCGAGTTCCACCGCCATCGACTTCGTGGCGGTGATCGCCCAGCCCTTGGAGGCGTTATACCAGGTGAGGCCCGGCCGCGGCCTGAGGCCGGCGGTCGAGGCGGTCGTCAGGATCACGCCGCCGCCCTGCTTTTCCATGACCGGCACCACGGCCAGCGCCGCGTGATAGATCGCCTTCATGTTAACGGCGGTGATGAGGTCGAACGTCTCTTCGTCCACCTCGAGCATGTCGCCGTTACGATGGGTGAAACCGGCATTGTTGACCATGATGTCGATGCGGCCGAAGGCCTTCAGCGCGGCGTCCTTCATCTCCTCGAGCGCGGAGCGCTGCGAAACGTCGGACCGCGTCCAGATCGCGCCGTTGCCGATTTCGCCGGCCACGCGCTCGGCACCCTTGGCATTGAGATCGGCCACGACGACCTTGGCGCCCTCCTCGGCGAACCGCCGCGCCATGCCTTCGCCGAAGCCCGATGCGCCGCCGGTGACGACGGCGACCTTGTCCTTGAGACGACCCATCAACCGTTCCCTGATTGTTGCTGTTCGCGATGGACAGCATTTTCCAAAGCGTGAAGATGATCCCGTACCGTATTCCACAGGATGGTTGCGAGAACATCTTCGTAGTCGTGCCGATAGATATTGCCTGCGCCCGAGATCGGCCGCCACGGAACGTCAGGGCGGCGTGCCTTCACGTCGTCCGGCAGACGACGAACCGCTTCCGACACGATTTCAAGACAGCGCGTTACCGCATAGAGCGTACGATCGTCGGCCGCGAACGCTTCATAGGACATACCTTCGATGAACCGGCGTGCGAGCGTGATGTTGTGAGCTATGGCGTCAAGGACGCGCGCCGTGTCCCTAGAAGGCATAGACAAGATTGGTCAATGCTGCGGGTCTTATATACGGCTTCAATCCATCTCTGTTGACGACATCGACAGGCGTTTCGAAAAGCCCGGCGATATACTCCTTGAGGTCGACATAATCGAACACGCTCAGATGTGCGGCAGGGTCGAGGTCAATCAATATGTCGATGTCGCTGTCCGGTCGCGCATCACCGCGCGCAATTGACCCGAACAGCGCAAGATGGATCACGCCCTGCCTATGCAGTTCGTTCTTATGCTCCCGTAACCTGGCTATGACTTCCTGACTATTCATACAGTTGAAGATAACGCCTGTGCTACCATTGTTCAATTTGGTCACGCTCTATTCGTGATTGAACACGACCGTCTTGGTAGCGGACATGTCGTAGAGCGCCTCGAAACCCTTCTCGCGGCCGTGGCCGGAGCGCTTGAAGCCGCCGAAGGGAAGCTCGATGCCGCCGCCGGCGCCATAACCGTTGACGAAGACCTGGCCGGCGCGGACGCGCTTGGCCATGCGGTGCTGGCGCGCGCCGTCCTTCGTCCAGATGCCGGCGACCAGTCCGTAATCGGTGCCGTTGGCGAGCCGCACAGCCTCTTCCTCGCCGTCGAAGGAAAACAGGCTGAGCACCGGTCCGAACACTTCTTCGCGGGCGATGGTCGCTGACGGATCGACCATGCCGAACAGCACCGGCGCGAAATAATAGCCGCCAGCCGGCACGTCCGGACGGATCGCTCCGCGCGCCAATACCGGAATGCCGGCCTTTTCAGCCTCCGCGACCATGCCGGCGACACGCGCCTTCTGTCTCGGGTTGATCAGCGCGCCGAGATCGAGGTCCGCATCATGCGGACCGGCCACCAGCCTGGCGAAGCGCTCGGCGAGTGCCGATGCGACCGCTTCGCAGACCGGGCGCTCGACCAGCACGCGGCTGCCGGCCGAGCAGGTCTGGCCGCCGTTCTGGATGATCGCGTTGATGAGCACCGGCAGCGCCTTGTCGAGATCGGCGTCGGCGAAGACGATCTGCGGCGACTTGCCGCCGAGTTCCATGGTGACGCCGCGATTGTTGATAGCCGCCGCCTGCTGGATGGCCGTGCCGGTCGCCGGAGAGCCGGTGAAGGTGACGTAATCCACCAGCGGATGGGCTGAAAGGGCGGCGCCCGCCTCGCGGCCGTAACCGGTGACGACGTTGAACACGCCATCGGGAAACCCGGCCTCCCGCGCCAGTTCGGCCATGCGGACGGCGGTCAGCGAAGCATCCTCCGCCGGCTTGATGACCAGCGTGTTGCCCATTGCAAGCGCGGCCCCCGCGACGCGGGCCAGTATCTGGAGCGGATAATTCCACGGGATGACGCCGCCGACCACGCCGTGCGGCTCGCGCAGCGTCAGCGCCGTGTACCCGTCGAGAAAGGGAAGCGTGTCCCCGTGAATCTTGTCGGCAGCGCCGCCGTAGAACTCGTAGTAGCGCAAGGTGGCGGCGACGTCCGCCTTGCCCTGGCGCGCCGGCTTGCCGGTATCGCGCGATTCCAGCGCGGCCAGTTCGTCGCCGTTTTTCTCGACCAGATGGCAAAGCCTGGTCAGCAGCCGCCCGCGCTCAACGGCCGGCATCCGCGGCCACGGCCCCGTTTCGAACGCGGCGGCGGCCGCGCGCACCGCGCGATCGACATCTTCCGCATCGGAAGCAGGAATCGAGGCGAAGACCAGGCCATCAGACGGGCAGACGACATCGATCTCAGCGCCCGACGATGCGGCCACGCCTTTGCCGCCTATCACCTGCCGGACAATCCGGCGGCCGTCGGTTTCCGGCCGATCCATATCCATCCGATTTCTCCTTCCGCCTCATCCTGTCATATATCTATGGTGTCATGCCGGCAGGAAAATATCGAACCTTGCCGCGCGCGCAGCTTGGTCCAGTTACCGAACACACACTGTGGCACCATGCCACTGGCAATTTTAAATCGATTAGAATATAGACGGCCGACGCTTCGGCCAGACCCTCAGGGACATGCCATGACGAGCCAGATCATCCCCGTCGACCCGTTCGACTTCATTATCTTCGGCGGCACCGGGGACCTCTCCGAGCGCAAGCTGCTGCCCGCGCTCTATTATCGCCAGCGCGACCATCAGTTCAGCGAGCCGACGCGGATCATCGGGACGTCGCGCGCGAAATTGTCGGACGCCGAATTCCAGGCCTTCGCTCGCCAGGCGATCACCGACCACGTCAAGGCCAGCGATGTCGACGACAAGGAGTTGGAGACCTTTCTCGCCCGCCTGTCCTACGTTCCGGCCGATGCAACGAGCGGCGCCGGATTCGACAGGCTCAAGAAGGCCGTCGGCGACAGCGACCGAATCCGCGCCTTCTATCTGGCCGTCTCGCCGGCCCTGTTCGGCGATATTTCGCACCAGTTGCGCGAGCACAGGCTGATCACGCCCAATTCGCGCATCGTCGTGGAAAAGCCGATTGGCCGCGACCTCGATTCGGCCCGCGCGCTCAACGACCTGGTCGGCGACGATTTCGGCGAACACCAGATATTCCGCATCGACCATTATCTGGGCAAGGAGACCGTGCAGAATCTGATGGCGCTGCGCTTTGCCAACATGCTCTACGAGCCGCTGTGGAACTCGGCCCATATCGATCACGTGCAGATCACCGTGGCCGAGACGGTGGGGCTGGAGGACCGCGTCACCTATTACGACCGCGCCGGCGCGCTGCGCGACATGGTGCAGAACCATATTCTCCAGCTGCTTTGCCTTGTCGCCATGGAAGCGCCGTCGTCGATGGACGCCGACGCAGTGCGCGACGAGAAGCTCAAGGTGCTGCGGGCGCTGAAGCGCGTCAACGGTCACGAGGCGCCCAAGCAGACCGTTCGCGGACAGTACCGCGCCGGCGCATCCGCCGGCGGGCCAGTCAAGGGTTATGTCGAGGAACTCGGCAAGGGATCGGACACCGAAACCTTCGTCGCCATCAAGGCCGAGATCGCCAACTGGCGCTGGGCCGGCGTGCCGTTCTATCTGCGCACAGGCAAGAGACTCGCCACCCGCGTCTCCGAAATCGTCATCGAATTCAAGCAGATTCCGCATTCGATCTTCGGCGAAGGCACCGGCAACATCAGCCCCAATCAGTTGGTCATCCGCCTGCAGCCGGACGAAGGCGTCAAGCAGTTCCTGATGGTCAAGGACCCCGGCCCCGGTGGCATGCGGCTGAGGCAGATCCCGCTCGACATGAGCTTCGCGCAGACCTTCCAGGGCCGCGCGCCGGACGCCTATGAGCGGCTCGTCATGGATGTCGTGCGCGGCAACCAGACGCTGTTCATGCGCCGCGACGAGGTCGAGGCCGCGTGGAGCTGGATCGACCCCATACTGAACGCCTGGGAACAGAATCGGCAGGACGCGCAGGGCTACACCGCCGGCACCTGGGGGCCATCCTCCTCCATCGCGCTGATCGAGCGCGACGGCCGCACCTGGCACGAAAGCAATTGAACGCGATGGCCGCCACCTACCACTGGAACAGTTTTTCGGACGGCGCGGCGCTGGCATCGGCGCTGGCCGGTAAAGTGGCCGGGCTTCTGGCGCGAGCCGTTTCCGAACGGGGGGAAGCGCTATTCGCCGTGTCCGGCGGCACGACGCCTGCGCTCTTCTTCGCGACGCTGTCCGAAGCCGACATCGCCTGGGACAAGGTGACGGTGACGCTTGTCGACGAACGCTTCGTGCCGCCTTCCTCGCCGCGCTCGAACGCCGCCCTGGTCAGTGCGAAACTTCTGCAGAACGGGGCTTCGAAGGCAGGCTTCCTGCCGCTGTTCCGGTCCGGCGAGACGATCGACGAGGCGGCGGACGACGGCGACGGAACGATGCGGGCGCTGCCCTTGCCCTTCGACGTGCTGATGCTCGGCATGGGAGCGGACGGCCACACGGCATCGCTCTTTCCGGACGCCGACGGACTCGAGACCCTGCTCGATCCTGCGTCGGCGCGCATCGTCATGCCGGTTCACGCAAAGAGCGCGGGCGAGCCGCGGCTGACGCTGACGCTGGCCGAGATCGTGCGGGCGCGCTTCGTCGGCCTGCAGATCGAAGGTGTCGCCAAGCGCAGGGTCTTCGAGGGGGCCATGAGCGAAAGCGACAGGAAGCCGATCCGCGCGGTGGCCGAGGCGCTGCCCCATCCGATCGAGGTTTTCTGGGCGCCCTGAGCCAAACCCAGCCACCCTGCCGGAACGACGGGAGGCGTTTCCGGACAGCCGCAAGGAAACTGCCATGACCGCCAGACACGATATCGAAGCCATAACAGACCGGATCCGCGAACGCTCGAAAGCCGGTCGCGAGGCCTATCTCGGACGCATCGCCGAAGCGGCCGGCAAGACCGCCAATCGCGCGACGCTGTCCTGCGGCAACCTCGCGCACGGTTTCGCCGTCTGCTCGCCTGCCGAGAAGGCCGCGCTCGCCGGCGACCGGGTGGCGAACCTCGGCATCATCACGTCCTACAACGACATGCTGTCTGCGCATCAGCCCTTCGAGACCTTCCCGCAACTCATCAAGGCGGCGGCGCGCGAGGCCGGCGGCATCGCCCAGGTGGCGGGCGGCGTTCCGGCCATGTGCGACGGCGTCACGCAGGGGATGCCGGGCATGGAGCTGTCGCTGTTCTCGCGCGACGTGATCGCCATGGCGGCGGCGATCGGGCTGTCGCACAACATGTTCGACGCGGCCGTCTATCTCGGCGTCTGCGACAAGATCGTGCCCGGCCTGCTGATCGCGGCATTGACCTTCGGCCACCTGCCGGCCGTCTTCATTCCCGCCGGACCGATGACCAGCGGCATTCCCAACGGCGAGAAGGCCAAGGTGCGGCAGCTCTACGCCGAGGGCAAGGTCGGGCGCGCCGAACTTCTGGAAGCCGAGTCGAAGTCCTATCACGGACCGGGCACCTGCACCTTCTACGGCACGGCCAACTCCAACCAGATGCTGATGGAGATCATGGGCCTGCATATGCCCGGCGCCTCCTTCGTCAATCCGGACACGCCGCTGCGCGACGCGCTGACGAAGGAAGCCTCCAGGCGCGCGCTCGCCATCACCGCACTCGGCAATGCCTATACGCCTGTCGGGCGCATGCTCGACGAGCGCTCTGTGGTGAACGGCGTGGTCGGGCTGCATGCCACCGGCGGCTCCACAAACCACACGATCCACCTGATCGCCATGGCCGCCGCCGCCGGCATCCGACTGACCTGGCAGGACATTTCCGATCTCTCCGATTGCGTGCCGCTGCTTGCTCGCGTCTATCCCAACGGGCTGGCTGACGTGAACCATTTCCAGGCCGCAGGCGGCATGGGCTTCCTGATCCGCGAACTGCTGGACGCCGGCCTGCTGCACGAGGACGTGCAGACGGTCTATGGCGAGGGACTGCGTCCTTATGCGGTCGAGGTCAAGCTCGGCGCGGACGGCGCGGTGGCGCGCGAGCCGGCGCCCGCCAAGAGCGGCGACGAAAAGGTGCTGGCGCCCTACGCCAAGGCGTTCCAGCCGACAGGAGGCCTCAAGGTGCTGACCGGCAATCTCGGTCACGCCGTCGTCAAGACCTCCGCCGTCAAGCCGGAGCGGCGCGTCATCGAGGCGCCGGCAAAAGTGTTCGACAGCCAGCAGGCGCTCAACGACGCCTTCAAGGCCGGCGCGTTGACCGGCGATTTCGTCGCCGTGGTGCGCTTCCAGGGACCGAAGGCCAACGGCATGCCGGAACTGCACCGGCTGACCACGGTCCTCGGCGTGCTGCAGGACCGCGGTCAGCGCGTGGCGCTGGTCACGGACGGGCGCATGTCGGGCGCGTCCGGCAAGGTGCCGGCGGCGATCCACGTTACGCCGGAGGCGCTGGAGGACGGCCCGATCGCCCGCATTCGCGACGGCGACATGGTGAGGCTGGACGCCGACGCCGGAACGCTCGACGTGCTTGTGGACGCGCGGGACTTCGCCATGCGCCACCCGGCCGACGCCGATCTCGCGGCCAACGAATTCGGCTTCGGCCGCGAGCTTTTCGCCGGCTTTCGCCGCATGGCCGGCCGCGCCGACCACGGCGCGGCGGCGTTTGGTGGTTGAAAGTAAGGTTCCGTTGCCTTACCTTGAAGGCAGGAGAAACTGCCAATGCTTACGCTCACCGTTACCGCCAAGGGTCAGGTCACCTTGAACAAGGATGTGCTGCGGCATCTGAGGATCGGTCCGGGCGACAAGATCAATGTCGATCTGAAGCCTAATGGCGAGGCTTCGATCGCCAAGCAGCCTGCCGCGTCGTGGGACGATATTGCAGGAATGCTCCACGATCCGGACGGCCCCACGCTGTCGCTGGAAGAGATCAAGACCGTAATCGAGGAAGGCTGGGCAGACTCCCGGTGAAAGTCGCGCTCGACACCAATATCCTGCTGCGGCTTTTCCTCGGCGACCATCCCGCCCAGCAGAACGCCGCGCTCGCGGTGGTCAAAGAGGCCGAACTCGTAGCGATCCCGATCCACGCGATCTGCGAGTTTGTTTGGGTGCTGACGCGCGGCTACAAAAGGAGCCGCGCCGAGGCGGCAACCGCGATCCGTGCTCTGCTCGGCATACCGAATGCCGTGGCCGACCAACCTGCCATTTCCGCCGGGCTGGCAACACTCGAAGCCGGCGGCGATTTCGCCGATGGCGTCATCGCCCTGGAAGGGATAAGGCTTGGCGGCGACGCCTTCGTCACGTTCGACCGGGAGGCAGCGGAACTGCTACAGGCGCAGGGCGGGAATGTGCTTTTGCTTGTACCCTGATGATCCGCGCGGACGTCCCTATTTCACGCTCAGCTCGTTGCGCTCGCCGGCCTTGATGGTGAAGGGCGTCTCGGTCTCCGGCTTATCGGTGGTGAAGTTCGTGACAAGCACGTAGTCACCGGCGGCAAGGGTCGTCTGCATCGTGTCGCCATAAGCGTAGGTGACCTGCTTGCGCTCGCCCTGGATATTCTTCTTGGCCTCGAACACCTTAAACCCGTCCGCGCCGGGGGCATCGACGGCTAGCACGCCGGCATTGAGCGTGACGCTGACATCGCTCATTTCGCCGACCTTGACGCTGAAGGGCTGTTCGGCGGACGCCGCCTGCATCTCGACGGCCATGACGTAGTCGCCAGGCGGCAGGTCGAACTGACTGTCCGGCCCATAGGCGTATGTGACCTGGTCGCGGGTGCCGTCGATCTTCTTGGCGGCCTTGAAGACCTTCCACGAGAGATCGCCGGAATCGACCTTCTCGCCGCCCTGCACATAAAGGGCGTTGGCCTGCGCCTTGCCGACGCCGACGATGATGTCCTTGTCGACGACCTGGCCGGCGGCGAGCTGCATCGTCTCGCTGACCTCGCCCGCGCCGAGCTTGGCCGTGACCTTGGTCTCGCCGGCAGGGACGACGAGCTTGACCTCCCCATAGTTGGAAGCGGAGTTGCCGCCCGGATAGTCGACGATGATCTGGGCATCGCCGTCCACCTCCGCGCCGGGCGCCGGGCGCGCGTGCAGATAGAGTGCCGCCGCCTTGAGATCGAGTACGGGCTCCGCCGTCTTGTCCGTGGTCAGCGAAACCTTCGTCTCGGCCTTCGCAGAACCGGACGTGGCGACGACGATGTAGTTGCCTGCGGGCAGGTGGAACCTGACGTCGTTATAGCCGAAATCGACGTTCTTTCCCTTGGTGCCGTCGGCATCGTCCCTGAACACCTCGTACTGGACGTCTATGCCTTCCGGCGCCTTGCCGCCTTCGGTCAGCAAGGCCTTGGGAACGAGATTGTATTCGACTTCAGCGGCCTGCTCGGGGGCGGCCTTCGGTTCCGGCGCGAGCTGAGGTGCGGATGCGGGCGCGGCGACCGTTTCGGCCAACGCCTCCTTGAGGGCGGATTCGTCGGAAGCCTGGATGTACTTGCCGCCGGTGTTCTCGGCCAGGCAGGCGACCTGCTTGCCCTCTTCCGCCGTCAGGCCGAAACCGACGACGTCGGCGGTGAAGTCGACGCCGGCGGCCTTCAGTTCCTTGCCGAGCGCGCAGGGATCGCCGCCGCAGGTCTCCAGCCCGTCGGTGATGAGGATCACCTTGGCCTTGTCCTCGGTGTATTTCAGCGCTTCCGCCGCCTGCTTCACGGCGGCCGTCAACGGCGTCTTGCCGAGGAACTTCAGATTGTCCGCAGCCGTCGTTATCTGGCCGGCCGTTCCCGCCGCCGGCGGCACGATCAGTTCGATGTCGGAACAGCTTCCCTTTTCGCGGTGGCCGTAGGCCATGAAGCCGATTTCCCGGTCGGCGGGGATCGACTGCAGCGCGGCGCGCAGCGATTCGCGCGCGATCTCCAATTTCGGCTTGCCATCGATCTGCGCCCACATGGAGCCGGAGGCGTCGAGGATGACGATGACGCGGTCTGCGGCTTGGGCGGCCGCGCCCATGCAGGCAACCTCCACACAGGCAAACAGCAACGATGCGACGAGGCAGCGCAAGATACGCGTCATGGAGTTCTCCGGAATTCCCCAAATCGATCGGCGCAAGCTAAAGCAAGCGCCGGCCGCAGGGAAGCAGCGCGCCGGATCAAATGCGCTCAATAGGTCGTGCGCCTCTCCTCGCTCGGCGGGCGGCCGAACTGCAGGCGGTAGCTCTGCGCGAAATAGGAATGCGAGGTGAAGCCGGTGGCGATCGCCACGTCGAGGATCGGCATGTTGGTCTGGCGCAGCAGTTCGCGGGCGCGCTCGAGTCTGAGGCGCATGTAGTAGCGCCCCGGCGTCACGCCGAGATGGCGCGTTGGCAGCTCGTGCCATTTAGAGGTGATGCGCTAGAACAGTGGGAGCGAGGTCAGGAAATTCCGTCGGGGCAAGCATTCTTTACTGGGATCATCAATAAGAAGCCACGGCGTGGAAAGGTAATCAAATCGAAGCCTCGCGGCACTCCAATTGGACACGTCGAATTACCTCGCGTTTTTGGGCGGGATTTGATTCCATCGCCGTGCTGATTTGTGCGGAGATGATGGATGCGGGGACAGGCCGGTTTCTGGGACGTCGACGAGCGCTATGCTCGGCTG
>Ga0222421_100104_pt1 | contig 92036 bp, 78 predicted proteins | sample 3A1ome_2_FD_182473 | JGI IMG/M metagenome (GOLD analysis project Ga0222421, IMG submission 182473) | Enriched microbial communities from leaf-cutter ant dump, University of Wisconsin, Madison, United States - 3A150A (version 2) | ecosystem: Environmental > Terrestrial > Nest > Insects nest > Nest... | reverse complement strand
CAGCCGCTTTTTTTCAATCTGCTTCCACACGGCCTCGGCGAACATCAGCGCGGGCAGCCGCGGCGGCAGGTCCTTGAACACGCGCGACGCGTTGGCGGGACCGTTCTTCTTCTCGGTCGCCTTGATCGCGTCCCACTGCACGAGCACCTGGTCCGACGTATCCAGTTTTCCTGTGCCAAAGACGTGCGGATGCCGGCGCACGAGCTTCTCGTTGATCTCGCGGGCGACGTCGTCGAAGGTGAAATGCCCCGCCTCCTCCGCCAGCCGCGCGTGGAAGACGACCTGGATGAGCACGTCGCCCAGTTCCTCGCGCATGTGCGGCATGTCGCCGCGGTCGATCGTGTCGATCAGCTCGCTGACCTCGTCGATCAGGCAGCGGACGAGCGACGCGTGCGTCTGCTCCCGGTCCCAGGGACACCCGTCCGGCGCCCGGAGCCGGGCCATGGTCGCGCAAAGTTCCTCGATGGCACTCATGCGGAGAGGAAGAACCACGAAGCCGGCGAAATACACGAAAAAATCAGGAAACATCCCCCGACCGACCGCATGCTCGCCTTTCCACGTCCGCTTCGGATCGCATGAGCGCGCAGACTCGCGCGGTGGATCCGCGAGCGCGCCCGGGACGGAAACTCTGGTCTGGTTTTCGTGTGTTTCGTGTGTTTCGTGGTTTCCGCATGTCCGACAAGCTCACCGAGATCATGGCGTGGAAGCGCCGCGAGATCGCGCCCCTCGTGCGCACCGTCACCGAGGCGGATCTCTCCCGCCTCGACGCCGCGCAGCCGCGTCCGCCATCCTTCGCCGCCGCGCTGCGCCGCGCCGACGGCGCGCTGGCCGTGATCTCCGAGATCAAGCGGAAATCCCCTTCCGCCGGCGACATCCAGGCCGGGGCCGACGCTCCCGCGCAGGCGCAGCGCTACCAGGCCGCCGGCGCCGATGCGCTGTCCGTCCTCACCGATGAGAAGTTTTTCGGCGGCACGCTCGACGACCTGCGCGCTGTCACCGCGCATTTCCGCACCACGCCGCCCGCCCGCCCATGCCTGCGCAAGGATTTCGTGGTGCATCCGATCCAGGTCCTGCAGGCGCGCGAGGCCGGCGCCAGCGCGATCCTGATCATCGTGCGGGCCCTCGACGACGAGGAGATCAAGGTCCTCGCGGACGCGGCCCGCGCCGCCGGGCTTGATGCGCTGTTCGAAATCCACCAGGAGGCCGAACTCGCCCGCGCCGTCGCCCACGGCGCGAAGATCATCGGCGTCAACAACCGCGATCTCGCGGTCTTCAAGACCGACCTCGGTCTGAGCGAGCGGCTCATCCCGCAATTCCCGCGGGATGTGATCGCCGTGAGCGAGAGCGGCATCTTCAGCGCGGCCGACGCCGCCCGCGCCCGCGCGGCCGGCGCGCACGCCGTGCTCGTCGGTGAGGCGTTGATGAAGGCCGCCGATCCCGCCGCCGTGATCGCCGGCTTCCGCCGCGCCTGAGCTTTTCCCGCGCCGTCCCCATGCCGCTCACGCCGTCCGCCACGCGCGAACTTCTTGCGAAACTCGCCCACCAGCCGAAGCGTTTTCTCGGGCAGAATTTCCTCGTCGACGGCAACATCGTCCGCAAATCCCTCGAACTCGCCGGCATCGCGGCCGGCGATGCCGTGGTCGAGATCGGACCGGGACTCGGCACGCTCACGTCCGCACTGCTCGAGGCCGGCGCCGAGGTCTGGGCCGTCGAGAAGGACCGCACGCTGCATGCGCATCTCGAGGAGTCGCTCGTGCCGCGTTTCCCGGCGGCGTTTCACCTGCTCGAGGGCGACGCGGTCGAGCATCCGCTCGCGGCGCTGCCCGCGGACCGCGCCGCGGCCGGCTTCAAGGTCGTCGCCAACCTCCCCTACGCCATCGCCACGCCGTGGCTCGACGAGGTGCTGGCCGGCCCGCTGCCGTCGCGGCTCGTCCTGATGCTCCAGCAGGAGGCGGCGCAGCGCTACGTGGCGCAGCCCGGCTCGAAATCGTTCGGCGCCATCTCCATCTTCCTCCAGTCGGCCTACGCCGTCGCCCCGGGCCATCGCGTGGACGCCGGCTGCTTCCATCCGCGGCCCGACGTCGAATCGTATCTGCTCAACCTGGTGCGGCTGCCGGAGCCCTTCGTGTTTCCCGCCGTGACGAAGACGCTGATCCGGGCCTGCTTTCAACAACGCCGGAAACAGATCGGCGGCCTGCTCCGCGAACGCCTGCCCGACGGCGGCGCCGCCTGGCTCGCCCGGCTCGCCGCCGCCGGCCATCCGGCTCAGACGCGGCCCGAGGCGATTCCCACGGAACTTTGGCGCTCGCTCGCGGTTTGAACCGTTGGGACGCACGCTTGAAAGCCGGCGCCCGCCCTCTAGTGAGTATCCCGATGCCACGCCTGTTTCTCGCCGCCCTCCTCCTGGTCGCAGGATCGATGCGGGCGCAGTCCGGCGACGCCGCGGCCGGCCTGGCGGGCCACCTCGAGGACAAGACCTACGTCTCGGCCAGCGGCGCGTTTCGCGTCGCGATCCCGGTGCTGCCCGAACTCGGCGGCCGCATTTCCGACACGCCCAACACCGTCACTTTCCAGGACGATTACAATTTCGTCTTCACCATCGCCGCGCTCCCGCTCGACGCCACGCAGCGCTGGGAGCTGTCGACGCGGGGGATGAAGGACTATCTCGCCTATTTCTTCGCGAATTTCGTGATGCCGGATTTCCAGGACACGTTTCGCGGCGCGCACGTCGAGAGCGCGAAGTTCGCCCCGGCCGTGCACGGCGGCAGCCTGATCGTCTACACCCTGCTGCCGGGCGGTTCGATGTTCGCCCACAAGCTGCCGTTCGTCGACCCCGGCGCCCCGGCGCCCGAGGCCAAGCGGGGCAACGCGCTCCTCGTGCGCAACGGCTGGATCTACATCCTCAGCACGGAGCTCGCCGAACGCGTCCTCGAGCGCAGCACGTATCGAAAAACCACCGACGAGGAAAACGAGATCCTGCGCCAGCGCCTCGTCGCCATGCTCGACAAGATGGAGTTCCCCGCGCCGCCCGCGGAGGACGCAAAATAGCTTTGTGAAACGCCCGCTCCGCCTCCTCGCCGCCCTCGCCCTTTCCGCAGCCGCGCTCGCCGCCGCGCCGGCGCCCTACGGTCTCGTCCTCCACGGCGGCGCCGGCGTCATCGAGCGTCAGGAGCTCACGCCCGGACTCGAGGCGGACTACCGCGCGAAACTCGCCGAGGCGCGCGACGCCGGCTACGCCGTCCTCGAGCGCGGCGGCACGGCCGTCGACGCCGTCGCGGCCGTGATCGCGATCCTCGAGGATTCGCCGCTCTTCAACGCCGGCCGCGGCGCCGTCCTCAACGCCGACGGCCAGTGCGAACTCGACGCCTCGATCATGGACGGACGGACGCTCGCGGCCGGCGCCATCGCGGGCGTGCACCACATCAGGAATCCCATCCGCCTCGCGCGCGACGTGATGGATCACTCGGAGCACGTGATGCTCATCGGCGACGGCGCGGAGCAGTTCGCGCGGTCCCGCGGCTACGAGTTCGTCCCCAACGAATACTTCCAGACCGAGATGCGCCGCGCCCAGCTCGAGCGCGCGCAGGCCCGCGAGCGCGCCGCCGCCGCGCCCAAATCCTCGCGGCTGTCGCCCTCCGGCGAAGCCCTGCTCCGGCTCAACGCGCACAAGCACGGCACCGTCGGCTGCGTCGCCCTCGATCGCGCGGGCAATCTCGCCGCGGGCACGTCGACCGGCGGGATGACCAACAAGAAATTCGGCCGCGTAGGCGACTCTCCGATCATCGGCGCGGGCACCTACGCGGCCAACGCCTCCTGCGCGGTCAGCGCCACCGGCTGGGGCGAATATTTCATCCGCGTCGGCGTCGCCCGCTCCATCGCCGCGCGCGTCGAGTTCGGCGGCGCTCCGCTCCCCGCGGCCGCGCAGGCGGCGATCGACGACGTCGGCCGGCTCGGGGGCGACGGCGGCGTCATCGCGCTCGATCGCGCGGGCCACGTCGCCTGGCCGTTCAACACCTCCGGCATGTATCGCGCGCTGCGTTTCTCCGACGGCCGCGCCGAGGTCGAGATCTTCGCCGCGCGCTGACCGGCTTCAGTCGCAAGTCCGGCCGGTTGGGGTTTTCGTTTTCCGACGGCTTGTCGCGGCTGGTGTTCTCTCCATCGGTGGAGGAAGACCACCCGGCGACTGGGTGGAAAATCATCCGGACGCCGTTCTCCGCACACCGTCGATGCCGGCCGCGATAATGTCGATTTTCGCTCGCCCGGTTGCGGCCGCCCGGCCCAGAGTCGGAGACATGTCGCTGACCAGTTTCGTCACGTTTCTCCTCATCGGCGGGCTCGCCGGCTGGATCGGCGGGCTCATCTCCAAGGGCGAGGGCTTCGGCATCGCCGGCAACATCATCGTCGGCGTGATCGGCGCGTTTCTCGGCGGCTTCTGCTTCGGCCTGCTCGGGATCACGGCGCACGGCTTCGTCGGCCGGCTGATCTTCGCAGTGCTCGGCGCGCTGGCGTTCATCTGGCTCCTGCGCTTCATCAGGAAATGAGTTCGCTCCTCGTGCGCGACGCCCGCGAGACCGATCTGCCGGCCATCGTCGCGATCTACAATTCCATCATCCCGGGCCGCATGGTCACCGCGGATCTCGATCCGGTGACCGTCGAGATGCGCCGGCCGTGGCTGCAGGCGCACGATCCCGCGCGCCGGCCCGTCTGGGTGCTCGAGGACGCCGGCGAGGTCGTGGCCTGGCTGAGCTTCGACACGTTCTTCGCGCGCGCCGCCTACGACGGCACGGCGATGATCGCGATCTATGTCGCGGAGTCGCGCCGCCGCGGCGGACTCGGCCGTCAGCTCCTCGAGCGTGCGATCGCGCAGGCCCCGCAGCTCGGGCTGCATTCATTGATCGGCTACATCTTCGCGCACAACGACCCGAGCCTGCGGCTCTTCGCCGCCTTCGGCTTCGAGCGCTGGGCGCACCTCCCGCGCGTGGCGCGGCTCGACGGCATCGAGCGCGACCTGATCATCGTCGGAAAGCGCGTCGCGCCCTGAGGCCGGGCGAAACGCGCCCGGCCGCGCCCGGCGGACGCGTTGTCGAAATCCGGACTCCGCCGCGTCAGGCGAGCTTCCGCTGGGCGACGAAGACGTCGCGCAGCGCGAGGCTGAGCCGGTCCTGGAGCGCCTGCAGCTCGCGGTAGCGGGCGACGTTCTTCTTGTCGGGCACGCAGCGCGTGCTCTCGTTCACCGCCACGACACCGGTCGTGAAATCGGAAAGCTTCGCCTTCTTCTTTCCGTCGCGCAGCGCCACGCACCACGCCGCCTGCAGCGCGCCGCCGAGCGCCGCGCCCTCGTCCTCGACCATCGCGACGACCGGCACGCCGAAAATGTCGGCCATGAGCTGGCGCCAGACCGCGGACTTCGCGCCGCCGCCCGTCACGCGGATCTCCTTCGCCTTCACGCCGAGCACGGCGAGCCGGCGGAGGCCGTAGTTCATGCCCATGGTCACGCCCTCCATCGCCGCGCGGGCGAGGTGGCCGGAGTTGAAGGTCTTGCCGTTCAGGCCGAGCAGCACGCCCGAGCCGGCGGGGACGTTCGGCGTGCGCTCGCCCGCCAGATACGGCAGCAGCACGAGCCCGCCCGCGCCCGCGGGGGTCGCGGCGACGGCGGCGTTGAGCGCCGCGTGATCCTGGCCGAACAGCGCGCGCACCTGCTCGGTGACGGTCGTGACGTTCATCGTGCAGAGCAGCGGCAGCCAGCCGCCGCTCGAGGAGCAGAACGCCGCGATCTCGCCCTGCGGATCGATCACCGGTTTCGCCGCATAGGCGTAGATCGTGCCGCTCGTGCCGAAGCTCGCGGTCACGACGCCGGGCGCGACGTTGCCCGTGCCGATCGCACCCATCATGTTGTCGCCGCCGCCGGCGCTGACGACGACCTCGGAGGTGAAGCCGTATTTCTTCGCCAGCTCGGGCCGCAGCACGCCCGCGGCCTCGTGCGAACCGGAGATCGGCGGCAGGAAACCGGCGAGCTTCGGGTCGATGGCGGCGATCACATCCTTCGACCACGTGCGCGTGCGCACATCCATGAGCGCGGTGCCGGACGCGTCGCCGAACTCCATGAAGGTGTTTCCGGTGAGGAAGAAGTTCAGGTAATCGTGCGGCAGCAGCACGTGGCGCAGGCGCTTGTAATTCGCCGGCTCGTGTCGTTTCAGCCAGAGGATCTTCGGCGCGGTGAAGCCGGGCAGGATGAGGTTGCCGGTCTTGCGGATCGCCGCCTTCGGCCCGCCGAGCTTCCGCGTGATGATCTCGCATTCGGGCGCCGTGCTCGTGTCGCACCACAGTTTCGCGGGCCGGATGACGCCGCCGTTTTCGTCGAGCGGCACGAAGCCGTGCTGCTGGCCGGAGACGCCGATGCCGCGCACGCGCGCGCCGTCGATCTTCGCCGCCACGGCGGCGAGCACCGTATCCAGCGCGGACGTCCAGTCCTGCGGATGCTGCTCCATGTGGCCGACGGGCAGCCCGTCGATGAGCGCGTGCGGGGCGCGGGCCTCCGCGACGACGTGGCGCGTCTCGAGGTCGAGCACGACCGCCTTGACGCTTTGGGTGCCGGAATCGATGCCGATGAACAAGCTCATGGGGAAAAGAGGCGTCCTTGATGCGGACATCTTGCAGCGAACTCAAAGCGAAAACCGCGGCGTTTCTTGCCGCAGTCTGCGCGGCGAAAACCGGGCCGGCGGCAGGCGCCCGGCGAGTCCGGTCCGCCGCGCGGTCAGTCCCGGCCGACTCCGCTCACACCGCCGCCTCGAGCCGGTCGATTTCCGCCAGCGCCTGCGCGCGGACGGACGGCGCCACGTCGGCCACGCGCCAGCCGTTGCGCGCGAGCTGCGCGAGTTCGGCGCGGGTGAAGCCGAGTTCGCCGGCGAGCGCGGCGTATTCGTCGTTCACCGTGTTCGCGAAGCAGAGCGGGTCGTCGGTGCTGACCGTGCAGTTCACGCCCGCGCGCAGCAGCTCGCGGATCGGGTGCGCGCTCATCGCCGGAACGACGCGAAGGCGGACATTGCTGATCGGGCAGACGTCGAAGGTCACGCCGCGCTCGGCCGCGAGCCGCACGACCGCCGGATCCTCGATCGCGCGCACGCCGTGCTGCACGCGCGTGACGGCGAGCTGCTCGATCGCCTCGCGCACGCGGTGTGCGCCGTCGAATTCGCCGGCATGGCACTTGGTGACCTTGCCCGCCGCGCGCAGCCGCGCCCAGACGGCGGCGGTGTCGGGATCCGTCGGCAGCCGTTCGAAACCGTGGAGATCGACGCCGTCGAGATCGTCCCACGCGTGGAGCGTGTCGATCACCGGCCGCAGTTCGTCCGCGAAATCGCTGCGAAGCATGCCCGTGAAGATCCGCACCTCGAGCCCGGCCGGCACGGCGGCGCGGATCGCCGCGATGATCTCGGCACCGGGCACGCGGAGAAATTTCGTCACCGCGAGATGGAAGCTTGTCTCGACGTAGCGGACGTTCTGCGCGACGTGCCGCGCGAAGATCGCCTTCGCCGCCTCGTGATAGCGCTCGGGCGACGTAAACCACGGCAGCGCGTGGCCGAGCAGGATGCGGTCGAAGTCCGGGAAGCTCGCGTAGCGGTAGTCCGCGCGGCGAAAGTCCGGATCCGGCGCATAGCGCTCCGGCTGCCAGGCCGTCAGCAGCTCATACGGCAGCGCGCCCTCGACGTGGAGGTGCGTCTCCGTCTTCGGCAGCGCCTGGATGAACGGGGCGAGCGCGTCGGCGGCCATCGTCAACGAAAGCGCCGGCTCACTTCTTCCCGAGCAGATACTCGGGGTTCAACTTGTGCAGCGCCTTGGGGACAAAGAGGCCATCCTTGCGGACCAGCTTGCCGTCGAAGCGGATTTCGCCGCCGCCGTATTCGGGACGCTGGATGCAGACCATGTCCCAATGCACCTGCGACTTGTTGCCGTTGCCGTAGGTCTCGTAGGCTTGGCCGGGCGTGAAGTGAAACGAGCCCGCGATCTTCTCGTCGAAGAGGATGTCGCGCATCGGCTCGCGGATGTGCGGATTGAAGCCGAGCGCGAATTCGCCGATGTAGCGCGACCCGGCGTCGCTATCGAGGATTTCGTTGAGCCGTTTCGTGTTCGAGGCCGTGGCCTCGACGATCTTGCCGGCCTTGAAGACGAGCCGGATGTTGTCGAACGACGTGCCGAGGTAGACGGACGGCGCGTTGTATTGGACGACGCCCTCGACCGATTCCTTCACGGGGCACGAGAAGACCTCGCCGTCGGGGATGTTGCGCAGGCCGCCGCAGGGGCACGCCGGGATGCCCTTGATCGAGAAACGCAGGTCCGTGCCCGGGCCGGTGATCTGCACGCGGTCGGTGCGGTCCATCAGGTCCTTCAGCGCCTTCATCCCGGCCGTCATCCGGCCGTAGTCGAGCGTGCAGACCTTGAAATAGAAATCCTCGAACGCCTCCGTGCTCAGGCCCGCCTGCTGCGCCATCGCGGACGATGGCCAGCGGAGCACGACCCACTTCGTCCGGCCGACGCGGTGGTCGAGCACCGGCTTCATCAGCTTCGAGATCAGCTGCACCTTCGCCGCGGGGACGTCGCTCGACTCGAAGATGTTGTCGGAGCCGCGCAGCGCGATGTAGGCATCCATTTTCTGCATGCGGGCCAGCTCGACCTCGGCGTGCGGGGCGAACTGCGCCTCGTCGGCGCCGAGCGCGAGCTCGCGCGTGACGCGCGCGTGATTGAGCTGCACGAGCGGATGCGCGCCGCGGGCGCGGACCGCGCGGATCAACGCGACGACGATGGCATCCGGCACGTCGAAGGCGTCGATGAGCACGCGCTCGCCTTTCTTCAGCGAGGTCGAGAAACCGGTCAGCCCTTCGGCCAGTTGGGTGAAGCGGGGGTCGATCAACATGATCCGTCCACTAACGCGCCGCCGACGCCGTGTCGCAAGGGGGAAAGCGCGGGATTGCTGCGCCCTAAAACAACTCCGCCTGCGCGCCGTCCGGCTCCGAGGGTTTCTTCACGCCGAGAAACGGGCCGTAGCGCTCGAGCCAGTCGTCGAGTTTCTCGAGATAATACGCCGGATCGTAGGGCGCCGTCGCCGGGTCGTGGAGCGCGAGCGCCCGCGCCCGCTGCCAGTCGCTCGCGCGGCCCTTCGACCGGGCGGTGATGTAATACGTCACGCGCTCGCCCATCCGCGGCCGCGGGCTGAGCTGCAGCGCCACCTCGGCCGAGGCGCGCCGCGGCTTGCCGCCGGCAGCGATGAGGCGTTCGTAGGCGTCGGGGTTCTGGTTCAGCGTCTCGCTCTTCGCCAGTTCCGCGATCGGCATCGTGCCCGCCGCGATCGCGCGGCGATCCTCCTCGAGCAGCGGCAGCGGCGAATCAGGCGAGGCGCCGACGAGGAAATGGATCAGCCGGTCGCCCAGTTTTTTCAGATACGGCTCGATGCCGCGCGAGCGCAGCGCGCTGCCGCGGAGCGTCACCTCCCGGCCGTCGTAGAGCGCGTAGTTCTTCGCCTTGTAGCACCACATCGCCTCGTAGCGGCCGTCGTGCTCGAGTTCGATGCCCGCGGGCAGGATCGTGCCGACGAGCGCGAGCAGTTCCGCGGGTTTCTCGTAATAGTGGTCGGACGAAAGATAGATGCCGTCCGTATCCGCCTCGAGGATCGTGCAGCCGTGCTTCGTAAATTCGTCGATCAGCGTCTGCAGCAGCTCGCGGCCGCGGCGCGTGACCTCGGCGGCGAGGTCGCCGTCGCCGAAGCGCGCGCCGGAGAAGCCGAGGTAGCCGTAGAAGGAGTTGATCAGGATCTTGAACGTCGTCTGGCGCGCCTGCGCCTCCGCCCGCTCCTCCGCCGTCGGCGCGGTGCGCGCGAGCTGCTTGTAGGTGAGCCGGTATTCGCGCAGCCGGCGCAGCAGCGGGATGAAGACGCCGAGCGTGTCGTTCCGCGGATTCTCTCCGATGTGCAGCAGCAGGCTCGGATAAAGCGAGGCCACGTCGAAATGCAGCACGTGCCGGAACACGCCTTCCTGGAAGCTGCGTGCGTAGCCGCCCTCGAACGGCCGCACTTCCGGCGGCACGGGGCACGCCTGGCGCGCGTGGTAGTATTCCTCGAGGAACAGCAGGTCGATCTTCGACGTCGCCCCGCGGAGCGTCGCCTCCTGCAGCGTGGTGGGAAACGTCCGCGCCTGCTCGAAATACGTCGGCAGCAGCCGGGCGGCGAGGCCCTCCGTCTCGCGCAGGTCGTCCGCCAGATAGGCGCAGAAGCGCGGCCGGTCCTCGAAGAACGCCGCGTGGATCCCGCCGCCGTCGATGTAGGTGCGCGTCGCGCTCTCCTCCTCCGTGATGCCGAAGTAGACCGCCGCCTCCTTCAGCCCATACGACGTCATCTCGCGCGTGGTGATGTCGTGGAGCTGGACGAGCAGATACGTATCCACGACCGCGCGACCGGGCAGGTCGCAGCGCGGGAAGTCGATCCAGCGCTCGGCGACCTTCAGCCGCGAACTGCGGAACTGCGCCTTCTGCCCGTAGCGCCCCCACGCGCAGGGCACCCGGTGCAGCCGGCAGCGGTGGCGCAGGTAGTCGAGGTCGAACTTGAAGAGGTTGTGCCCCTCGATCACGTCGGGATCGATCCCGGCCAGCGCCGCGTTGAACGATTCGAGCAGCGCCTTCTCCGCCGCATCCGTCATCGCCTCAAGCAGGAGCAGGCGGTTTTGTCCGCCGCTGCGCAGCCCGACGGCGAGCACGCGGTCGTCGCGCCGCGTCGGATCGGGGAACGTGCCGTCGGACGACGCCGTCTCGATGTCGAGCTGGCAGCGCCGGAGCTGATGAAACGCCAGGTCGCGGTAGAGCCGCTGCCGGTGCTGCAGCAGAAACTGGCTTTCGAGCGGACGGATCGCGTCCGTGCCGACCGTTTCCCGCGCGGATTTCAGGAAGGCGTCGAAGCCTTCGAGCGAATCCGCGTGCACGAGCCGGTCGAAGGGGCCCGGCCCCGCGAGCCGCTCGATGTGCACGCCCGCGGCCGGCACGTCGGCCGGCGTGTCGTTCATCCACGCAAACGGCCGCAGCGTCTCGAGGCGCGTCTCCCGTCCGCCCGACGGCGTCGCCACCGTCGCGTGCACGCGGCCCTGCTCGTCGATCCAGAGGCCGCAGAGGGAGGGCGTGGGGACGGCGGAGAACATGCGAAACCGGAGGCGGCGCGCGACAGACTGCGCCCGCCGGGCCGGCGCGGCCAGCTCAGAACGAGCGCGTGTAAACCATCACCAGCGCGATGGCGAAGAGCAGGATCGTAAGCCCGATCCAGAGGCGGGCCTGGGCCCGGCGCTTGTAGGCGAGACCGACGAACGCCGACAGGCCGAGCCAGCAGAGAATTTTCACGACCGCCCAGCCGCCGGAGAAATGATAGATCGCCTGCCACATGCGCAGACCGGTCAGGATGGCCACCAGGCTGGCGATGCCGCTCCACATCAGCGCCTTCTTGCGGGTCTCCGGCGCGGCGACCGTCGCGTAAAACACGGTCGCGCCCATGAGGAAGACGGAGAGGACGTGGAGGATGTGGAGGACGTTGTATTCGGCTGGGTTCATGCGTGGGAAAGGAAGGTTGACACTCCGCCTGTGCCGTATGCCCAAAGGCTCAGGACCATTTTAGGTTAAGGTGGGCGCCTCCCCCACAGCGTCTGCTTTCCGGTTTACGGCCTAGCATCTTCCGCGGCGGCTTCAGCTCCCGTAATGAAACTAAGGCAAAGAGCAGTTATTGAAAGCACCTCGAACACTGCAGAGTGTCAGCCCGCGAACGTAGGTCCGACCCTCCCGCCGTCAAACGCGAATCCCCGATTTCATCCGCGAAAATCCGGTGCGGTTTCCACGGTCCGCGGCGCGCGGGCTCACGACTCGATGATGCTCGAGTCGAGATGCTGGATGATCAGCTCCTGGATCGTGGCGAGAAACAGGTAGCAGAGGAACGCCTTCCGCGTCGCCTCGTCGAGCCGCTCGATGTCGAGCTCGCTGCTTTCGAGCGCGTCGTCGCCCAGCGCGCCGAGGCAGCGGGACCGCAGGCGCAGCCGCACCGCGGCGCAGGCGCGCAGCACGGCCTCGGCGTTGCGCGCGTCGAAGGCGATCACGCCGTCGCGGAAAAACTCGTCGTCGAACAGCGCGAGCAGCGTGCGCACGTCGTCGCCCTGCCCGGCCAGCAGCTCCGCGGCCCACGCGGCGCGAAACTCCGGGTCGAGATCGTCCATCGCCAGCGGCGCGGCCAGGTCCCGCTGCAGGCCGGCCGAGAGCTGCTGCACGACATCGAGCAACGGGGCGACGACCGGGAGGGCGAGCTTGACCTCAATGCGTTTCATCGGGCTCGAGGATCGCGGTGAGATGCCATTGCTGCAGCGTGAAGGCATACGCCTCCGCCTTCTCGCGCAGGCCGCTCCACACGATCGAGCGGCCCTGCTCGTGCACCTCCAGCATGTGACGGCGCGCCTTCGTCTCGTCGAAGCCGAAGACCTTTTTGAACACCATCACGACGTAGGACATCAGGTTGACGGGGTCGTTGAGCACGACGACGCGCCACACGCCCTCCAGCGCGAGGGCGGTCGCGCCCTCGGTCTCGGGAGAGGAATGTGTCTTGCCGCGCGGCATGGTTCAGGCGCCGGCCCGGGCCTGCGCTTCGCCCACGGCGGCGGCCAGGCGCGCGGCGGCCTCGGCCAGCGGCACCTTCGCGACGTCCTTGCTCGTGCGCCATTTCAACTCGACGATGCCTTCCTTCAGGCCCTTGCCGCCGATGGTCAGGCGCAGCGGGATGCCGATCAGATCCGCATCCTTGAACTTCACGCCCGGACGCTCGGCCCGGTCGTCGATCAACACGTCCGCGCCGGCCTTTTCCGCCGCGGCGGCGAGGTCCTTCGCGAGCGTCATCGCCTCGGCGAGCTGCGGGTCGAGCACGCAGATGAGCACGTGGAAGGGCGCCGAGTTCCACGGCCAGACGATGCCGTCGGCATCGTGGCTCTGCTCGATCAGCGCCTGCAGCGTGCGGCTGATGCCGATGCCGTAGCAGCCCATCTCCATCGGGTGCGACTGCTTCTGGTCGTCGGTGTAGACGGCGTTGAACTTCTCGGAATATTTCGTGCCGAGCTTGAAGATGTGTCCGACCTCGATGCCGCGGCGGACCTTGAGCGGCTGGCCGTTCTTCGGATCGGGCTCGCCCGGGCGCACGCGGCGGAAATCGCCGAACTTCGTGACCGCGAGATCGCGGGTCACGTTGACGTGGCGCAGGTGGACGCCGTCCCGGTTCGCGCCGGTCACGCCGTTGCCGACCAGCCGGATCGCATGATCGGCGAAGATCCCCGCGAGCGCCGCCGGGTCCTTGATCGTGCCCCTGACCGCACCGAGGCTGCCGGGCTTCGCGCCCATGACGGGTTCGATCTCCTCGGGCGTGGCCGGGCGGAAGAGCGTGAAACCGAGCGCGCCGAGCTTCGCCTCCTCGAGTTCGTCGCAGCCGCGGAGCACGACGAGGAAGGGCTTCCCGTCGCCCATGTAGACGAGGGTCTTGAGCTGCTTGTCGCCGGGCACCGAATACGGCGCGGCCTCCAGCGCGGCGATCGTGACGACGCCGGGCGTGGGGAACTCCTCGAGCGCGCCGACCGGCGCCGCGTCGGCGAGGTCGGCCGGCACGAGCCGGCTCGTCGCCTTCTCGCGGTTCGCCGCGTAGCCGCTTTCCTCGTTGTAGATCACGTCGTCGTCGCCGATCTCGGCCGGGACCATGAACTCGTGCGAGAAGCTGCCGCCCATCACGCCGGTGTCGGCCTCGACCGCGATGGCCGTGGCGCCGATGCGCCTGAAGAACGCCTCGTAGGCCGCCTTCATCGCGCGGTAGCTCCGGATCGACGCCTCGTCGTCCACGTCGAACGAATACGAGTCCATCATCACGAACTCTCGCGCGCGCATCAGGCCGAAGCGCGGGCGGATCTCGTTGCGGAACTTCGTCGCGATCTGGAAGAAGTTCTTCGGCAGGTCGCGGTAACTCGTGATCTCGGCCTTGACCAGCGGCGTGACGATTTCCTCGTGGGTCGGACCGAGCACGAACTCCGGGTCGCGCGGTCCGCGCTTGCCATCGCCCGCGCTGTCGGCGCGGAACATGATCTCGCGCGCCGCGGCCCAGCGCGGCCCCTGTTCCCAGAGCTCGACCGGATGCAGGTGCGGCATCCACAGCTCGATCGCGCCGGCGCGCTCCATCTCCTCGCGGCAGGCTTGCGTCAGCTTCTGCATCACGCGCAGCCCGAGCGGCAGGAACGTGTAGAGGCCGCCGCTGAGTTTGCGCACGAGGCCGGCGCGGACGAGGAGCTTGTGCGAGGCGATTTCGGCGTCCGCGGGGCTCTCTTTCAGCGTCGGGATGAAATACTGGGACCAGAGTTTCATGAAGCCCGGCAACGAAACAGCCCGCCCCGCGCGGAGCAAATTTATTTGCGAGCCGCCGGCCGTTCGCGGTTAATCCCGGCCCTCCCATGCCCGCCCAACGCGAACGCCAGCCGTGGCCGATGAAGTGGGTCGCCGTCGCGATCCTCGCCGTGATCGTGCCCTACACCTACCTGACCCTGCACTACCGGCGGCCGGAAAAGGCGTTCGAGCCGTATCACGACATGAAGGATCGCGCCAACACCCTGCGGCTCCTCTCCGCCGGCTTCCAGCGCATCACGCTCGCGGCCGAGCGGCCGGCCGATCCGTCGCGCGCCGGCGGCTCCGCGCCGGTCTCCGCCGCGGCCGGCGGCGTGCCCGGCGCGCTCCATGAGACGCTCGTCGAGCCGCCCCTCCTTCCCGCCGAGATCGCACGAGTCTCCGCCGCGCCGGCCGCGAACTCCCTGCTCGCCTACCCGATCGACCTCACCTGCTCGCAGCCCGACAACAAACAGCAGCTCGCCGGCGCCCAGGCCTACGTGCGCGAACACGAGATCTGGATCGCGCCCGAATTCGAGCGCCTCGCCGGCAACCTGCTCTCGCGGACGCGCGAGACCACCGCGCGGCTCACCTTTCCTCCCGGCGCGCTCAAGCCCGGCCGTTATCGCGTCACGCTCCTCGGCGCCAACGCCTCGAAGACGTGGACGCTCGAGGTGAAGTAGCCGGGCCGCGTCCTGCGCACGGGCGCGCGGCCGCCTCAGCCGGGCGCGCGAAATCGCCCCGACTGCACGGTCCGCCGCCGCGCGCGGCTATTGACGCGCCGCGCCGCTTCGCCGAGAACGCACGCCACATTTCATCTTGATGAGCAACGGCCCCGTTACGTCCTCCGCCGCCCAAACGACGACGATCAAACCCACCGATCTCCGCGGCATCCTGCAATACGTGCCGCGCTTCCAGGGACAGATCTTCATCATCGCCTTCGACGGCTCCATCGTGGCCGACGAGAATTTCAGCAACCTGCTCGTCGACCTCGCCGTCCTCCGCTCGCTCGGCATCAAGGTCGTGATCGTCCACGGCATCGGCCACCAGCTCCGCGAGCTGTCGGTCATGCGCAGCATCCCGATCACGAACGTCGACGGCTCCGGCCTGACCGACGCCGCCACGCTCGACCTCGCGATCCGCGCCTCGTCGCGCGTCTCGCACGCACTCGTCGAGGGTCTCACGCAGAACAGCCTGAAATGCGCCACGACCAACGCCGTGCGCGCGCTGCCGCTCGGCATCATCAAGGGCGTCGACCAGCAGCTCACCGGCAAGGTCGAGCGCATCGACCGGGAGTTCATCGGCGAACTGATCGACCGCTCCGTCGTCCCCGTCGTCTCGCCCATCGCCTTCGGTCCCGACGGCCGCTCGCTGCGCGTCAACTCCGACCTGCTCGCCGCCGAGCTCGCCGAGACGCTGCACGCGACCAAGATCATCTACCTCACGCCCGCCGCCGGCCTCGAGATCGACGGCGATGTGCGCCGCGAGATCTCGGTCGACGCCCTCCGCCAGATCCTCGACCAGAAGCCCGAGCGCATCTCCGACGCCACGCGCAGCAAGGCCGCGCATGCCGTGAAGGCGATCGAGACCGGCACGCCGCGCGTGCACGTGCTCGACGGACGCATCTTCGACGGCCTGCTCAACGAGATCTTTTCCAACGAGGGCGTCGGCTCGCTCATCTACGGCAACGACTACCAGCAGATCCGCAAGGCGCGCAAAGGCGACGTCCGCCTCATCTACAACCTCACGCGCGCCGCCGTCCGCCGCGAGGAGCTCATCCACCGCACGCAGCAGGCGATCGAGAAGAACATCGACCAGTTCTTCGTCTTCGAGATCGACGAGAACATCATCGCCTGCGTCACGCTGTATTTCTATCCCGACAAACCGCAGATCGCCGAGGTCGGCTCGCTCTACGTCATGCCGTTCTACCACAATCGCGGCATCGGCAAGAAGATGGTCGAGTATGCCGTGATGATGGCGAAGGAGCGCGGCGCGAAGACCGTGATCGCGCTCTCGACCCAGAGCTTCGGCTTCTTCCAGAACGTCGTCGGTTTCGAGGAGACGGACAAGTCCATCCTCCCCGAGGCGCGCCTGAAGCTTTACGCCGAGAGCGGCCGCAACGCCAAGGTGCTCGTCAAGCAGCTCGGCTGACGCCGCCGCGCCCCGCGGTCATTTGCCAGGTTTCGGCCCCGCGCCGGCGGCGCCGCCCGCCTTCGCCTCCCGTTCGCGCACGCCGGGCGGCACGAGCCGGATCTCCCGCGCATTGATGAAGATGATACGCTCGCGATACAGCGCGCCGATCGCCTGCTTGAACGCCTTCTTGCTCATGCCGAACGCGGCGCGGATCTCCTCCGGCGCGCTCCCGTCGTGAAACGGCAGCGCGCCGCCGGCCGCCTGCAGCGCGGCCAGCACCGTGTCCCGGCAGGGCCGGATGCGCTGATGGCCCGCGCGGTCGAGGGCGACGTCGATCTTGCCGTCGGGCCGCACCGTCCGCACGAACCCGTCGAGCGGCTGCCCGGGCGCGAGCGGGCCCGCGAGATCCGAGTGATAGAGCAGGCCGCGGTGCGCGTGCCCGATGATCACGTTGTAGCCGAGCGGCGTCTCGCCCGCGACGATGAGCTTCACCGCCTGGCCGGCCGCATACGCCGGCGGCGTGAGGTTCAGGTGCCGGTTCGTGCGCGCGCTCGCCACGACCCGCTGCGTCTTGTCATCGAGAAACACATACACGAGCACCCAGTCGCCGCGGTTCACCGGGCCGGCCAGCTCGCGGATCGGCAGCAGCAGATCCTTCTCCAGCCCCCAGTCGAGAAACGCCCCGAGGCCGGCGTTGACGCTCACCACGCGGAGATACGCGAACTCGCCGACCGTCGCATACGGCGTCTCCGTCGTCGCCACGAGCCGGTCCTCCGAATCGCGGTAGACGAACACGTCGATCGACTGTCCCGGATGCACGCCTTTCGGGACGTAGCGGCCGGGCAGCAGGATTTCGCCCAGCGGACCGGCGTCCAGGTAGAATCCGGGTGTCGTCTCGCGGAGGATGGGCAGCGTGTTGCGTTTTCCGATCAGGGCCATGCGACGCGCACGTTGGACCCGCGCCTCCGCCGTGGAGAGCAAATTCGCACGCCGGCGCGTCCGGCGGACGTCCCGCATCCGCGGAGCGGACGCGAAACGTTCCCGCCGGCCCGCGTCACGCCTTCAATTCGACGACGACCTGGATCTCCGTCGTCGAGCCCTTCGGCAGTCCGTTCACGGCGACGGCCGCGCGCGCGTGTTTGCCGGCCTCGCCGAAAACTCTCACGAACAGATCGCTCGCGCCGTTGATCACCGCCGGGCTGTCTCCGAAACCGTCGATCGCGTTGACGAAACCGTTCACCATCACGATGCGCGCGACGGCGTCGAGCGAGCCGGCCGCGGCCTTGATGTTGGCGAGCGTGTTCAGCGCGCAGACTTCCGCGGCTTTCTGCGCCGTCGCGAGAGTCTGCTCCCGGCCGACCTGGCCGACATGCGTCATCTGGCCGTTCACGGCGCAGATCGTGCCCGCGCAAAAGAGCAGGTTGCCCGTGCGCACCGTGGGCACGTAGCTGCCGGCGGCGGCAGGCGGATTCGGGAGCGTCAGACCGAGGGCGGCGAGGTTGGCTTCGTAATTCATGGGGGGCGCAGCCTCGCGCAACTTCCGCCCGAGGCAAAGCCGTTTTCGCGTCAGCACGCGCGCCGCGCCTCGCCGGGGATTGCATCGCCGCCGGCGCCGGCCACGGTGGCGGGATGACGTTTCGCGACTGGCAGCCGCTTTCCCCCGCCGACGCCGCCCGCGAGGTGCACCGGCGCCTGCGCGCGCTGCCGACCGCACAGCAACGCGCGATCGTCGCCCTCCTGCCGGACGAACGCGGCCTGACGGAACGCTTCGAACGCGCGCCGCGCGACCGGCCGCTGGGCGGCGTGCCGTATTTCCTGAAGGACCTCTTCGACGTCGCCGGCGAACCGACGTCCGCCGGATCGACGTTTCTGCCCGAGGTCCGCCCGCCCGGCGCGACCGATGCCGCGCTCGTGCGCACGCTGCGCGCCGCCGGCGCGGTCCTCGCGGGCAAGACTCAGCTGCACGAGTTCGCCTACGGCATCACCGGCGAGAATCCGCATTTCGGCGACTGCGAACATCCGCGTTTCCCGGGCCGCACCACCGGCGGATCGAGCAGCGGCTCCGCCGCCGCGGTTGCGGCGGGCGTCGTCCCGCTCGCGATCGGCACCGACACCGGCGGCTCCGTGCGCGTGCCGGCCGCTTTCTGCGGTCTCTACGGTTTCCGGTCGCAGGCGGGCGACGCGTTCATCGCCGACGCCTTTCCGCTCGCACCCAGCTTCGACACCGCAGGCTGGTTCACGGCCGGCGCGGCCGACATGCGCGCCGCGATCGACGGCCTCGTCGGGCTGCATCCGGCCGCGCGGACGTTGCGGGGACTTTATGTGGAGCCGCCGGGTCTCGATGCGGACGTCGCCGCCGCGTGTCGCACCGCCGCCGAAGCCCTCGCCTCGCCGGCGGATCGCGAGACGCACGAGACCATCGTGCGCGGCTTCGCGCCGGCGCTCGACGCCTACTCGATCATCGTGGCGCACGAAGCGTGGACGCTGCACGCGCCCTGGGCGGACCGGCAGCGCTTGCGCTACGATCCGGCGGTGTGGATGCGGCTCCAGCGCGGCCGCACGCAATCGCGTGCCGAGGTCGGACAGGCGCAGGTCGCGCTCGCCGCGGTGCGGCTCCTTTGGGCCAAGATTTTTCTGGCCTGCGATTTTCTCGTGCTGCCGGCCACGCCGTGCGCCGCATTGCGCAAGGCGGAGTGCACGCCCGAAAACCGCAGCCGTCTGCTCGCTCTCACCGCCCCCGTCAGTCTCGGCGGTTTTCCGGTGCTGACCGTGCCGGTGGCGCTGCCATCCGGTCTCACGACCGGCCTGCAAATCGTCGTGCCCAGCCTCGCGAGCCCCGCGATTTCCTGGGTGCTGAGCCGGCAGAATGCCTGACGCGCCGCCGCCGCGCGCGCACTCCGGCGCAGATCGCTGCGTGTATGACTGCGGACGCCGCGCATTGTCTCACAGGGGTCTTTGACGTTCGCAGGTGTTCGCTATTCCCTGTCCTCGCTCGCGACCGCTCCGCATATCGCGGGCATTTTTTTAATCCGCCTTCTCCGCCAACTCCGCCGCCCCGTCCAAGTCAGCCCGCCGTCGCGCCCAATCGAAGCAAACGACTCGCGTTGCCCGCCAGCACCGCATCGCTCGCGCCGCCGGACCGCGCCTCGGCGATGAGCCGGTTCATCGCGGGCGCCGCATCGAGCTTCGGGTAGAGGTTGAGCGGAAAATCCGAGCCGAAGAGCACACGCTCCGCCGGCACCGCCGCGAGAAATCGCGTCCACACCTCCGCGCTGTAGAGCAACGGCGACGCGGCCGTGTCGTAACACACGTTGCCCAGTCCGGCCGCGTCCGGTTCGCGGAGCGGCAGCAGGGCGCCCCAGTGCGCGAGGATGAACGTCGCCGTCGGGCAGGCGCGCGCCAGCCGCGTGAAATCCGCGAGCGGCGTCTCCACCCGGCCGGGATATGGCCGGCCGTCGGGATCCGTCACGTGCAGGTTGACCGGCAGGCCGAGTTCCGCCGCGAGTCCGAGCGCGTCGCGGAAAACCGGATCGTCGGTCGCGTAGCCTTGGGCGTGGGGCGAGAGTTCGCCCAGGCCGACCAGACCGTCGGCATGCGCACGCCGCACCTCCGCCCGCGTCTCCGTCCGCCCCGCGCCGGGATGGAGCGTCGCAAAGGCCGACAGCCGGTCCGGATGCGCGCGCACGCATTCCGCGAAGAAGCGGTTCTGGCCGGCGCAGGTCTCCGGCCGGCGCCAATACCAGCCGAGCAGCACCGCGCGCTCCACGCCGGCGGCGTCCATTTCCCGCAGCAGTTCGCCGACGCCGGGAAACGCCTGCACGGGCCGGCCGTCCTTGCGGAGCCGCGCACTCATCGCCGCCCACTCCGGCTCGCCCGCCGCCTCCGCCCACGCCACCGGCGCGCGGTTCACCGCGGACGGATAGAGGTGGACGTGGCAGTCGATGACGCGCATGCGGCGGATTTCGCCCCCAGCGGAAGGCCCCGCGCTGCCGCAAGTCAACTTCTCGCGACGCCCCGGCTTCGGCCTTGCCATCGGCAAAACCAAGCGGCACGGTGGGCAGTTTTCCTACCAAGCCACCGTGTCCGAAGTCATGAACCAGAACATCCGCAACATCGCCATCATCGCCCACGTCGACCATGGCAAGACCACCCTCGTCGACAAACTCCTCAAGGAAGGCGGCGTCTTTCGCGCCAACCAGCAGGTCGAGGAGCGCGCCATGGATTCCATGGACCTCGAACGCGAAAAGGGCATCACGATCAAGGCCAAGAACACCTCGGTCCACTGGCAGGACAAGATCATCAACATCGTCGACACCCCCGGCCACGCCGACTTCGGCGGCGAGGTCGAGCGCGCCCTCCGCATGGTCGACGGCGTGCTCCTCGTGGTCGACGCCTACGACGGCCCGCAGGCGCAGACGCGTTTCGTGCTCCGCAAGGCCCTCGCGCACGGCCTGAAGGTCGTCATCGTCATCAACAAGATCGACCGCGACAACGCCGAGCCCGCCAAGATGTATGACAAGGTCCTCGAGCTCCTGATGGAGCTCAACGCGACCGAGGAGCAGTTCGACGCGCCGGTCGTCTACGGTTCCGGCCGCGACGGCTACATGATGCGCAAGCTCGACGACAAGCGCGAGAACATGGCCCCGTTGTTCAAGGTCATCCTCGACCACATCCCGCCGCCCTTCGCGCGCCCGAACCAGCCGTTCCACATGCTCGTGTCCAACATCGATTGGAGCGACTACGTGGGCCGCATCGCGATCGGCAAGGTCCTCGGCGGCAAGGCCAGGGTCGGCGACACCGTCTGGGTCATCCGCAACGCCACCGGCGCCCGCATCCGCACGAAGATCACGCAGGTCTTCGAATACTCCGGCCTCGGCACCGTGCCCGCCGAGGCGGCCGACGCCGGCCACATCGTCGGCCTCGCCGGCTTCGAGGACATCGACATCGGCGACACCATCGCCGCTTCCGAGGACGCCCACGCCCTGCCCTTCACGCAGATCGACCCGCCGACGCTCGAGATGCAGTTCTGCGTCAACGACGGCCCGCTCGTCGGCACCGAGGGTAAGCTCGTCACCTCCCGCCAGCTCCGCGAGCGCCTCTTCCGCGAGCTGAAGACCAACGTCTCCATCCACATCGAGGACACCGACAAGGCCGGCGTCTTCAACGTCAAGGCCCGCGGCGCCATGCAGGTCGCCGTGCTCGTCGAGACGATGCGCCGCGAAGGTTTCGAGCTGCTCGTCTCCCGCCCGACCGTGATCGAGAAGACGATCGACGGCCAGCGTTGCGAGCCCTACGAGACGGTCTGGATCGAGGTGCCCGACGAGTGCGTCGGCGCCATCATGCAGAACCTCGCCAACCGCAAGGGCCGCCTCACGAACATGGAGAAGCTCCCGCACTCCACGATGCTCGAGGCGACCATCACCACGCGCGGCCTGATCGGCATGGAGATCGACGTCGTCAACGCGACCAGCGGCCGCGGCGTCCTCAGCCACTTGTTCAAGGAATACGGCCCCTACGCCGGCGAAGTGCTCACCCGCATCACCGGCACGCTCATCGCGACGGAAGCCGGCGAGACCACCGCCTACGCCCTCGTGATGTGCCAGGAGCGCGGCAAGATGTTCGTGAATCCCGGCGAGCAGGTCTACGAAGGCATGATCGTCGGCGAGAATCCGCGCAACGAGGACATCTCGATCAACGCCGTCCGCGAAAAGAAGCTCACCAACTTCCGTTCGCAAGGCGAAGGCGTCGCCGCCGGCCTCACGCCCGCGACGAAGCTCTCGCTCGAGCGCTCGATCGAATACATCGCCGCCGACGAGTTCGTCGAGGTCACGCCGAAGAGCCTGCGCCTGCGCAAGCGCATCCTGAGCGAGACCGAGCGCCGCAAGGCCGAGCGCTCCCAGCGCAAGGCCGACTAAGCCCGCGCTCCCTCCGCGGCCCGGCTCCCGTCGTCTCCGCCTTCACTCCCAGCGGCCGTCGTTTCCCCGACGGCCGCTTTTTTGTGCCACCCGCCAACGCGGAGCCGTCAGCTATCAGCTGTCAGCAATCGGCCCCGGGCGGAAAACCCAAGGCACCGCGCAGGCCTCTTCTCGCATTTCAGGCCGATGTATTCGCGCAAGATTGCGCCCCTGGCCGGCAAGGGCGTCGCGCCCAGCGGTCGATGCGGCTTGCGCAGGCCATGCGTTTCTCGTTTCCGCCCGCGTCGGCTTCGGACAGGTTTCCGTCCGCCCCATGAAATCGCCGATCAAGTTCCTGCTGGCGGGCGCCCTGCTCGCGGCCGCCGGCTTCGCCTACTGGAAATTCGCCTTCCCCACCCACCGCATCGTCACCCGCTCGGAGTTGATCATGCTCGGCGACCTCGACGGCGATCATCGCTGGACGTCCGCCGACGTGGCGACGCTCGAGACCTACATCGCCGAACCGGCCCGGATCGCCGACGATGTCGCCTGGAAGCTCGACCTGAACCGCAACGGTCTGATCGATCCCGAAGACGTCCATCTCCTCCGCGCCCTCGCCGCCGCCGGCGGGGACCCGTATGCCGCCGAGGAGGCGGCGCGCGCCCGCGGCGGGATCTTTCCGCGTCCGCGCGAGTTCTACCGCTACGTCACCCTGTCCGAATACCGGCCGCGTCCGCTCTGGGCGCTGCCGTATCCGCGCGCCGGCGACTCCGCCCTCGACTGGCTGCCCGCGCTTCCGGCGCCCGCCCGCCTGCTCACGTATGAGGACGAACTCGACGCCGCGATCTACTCCGAAGCCGTCCGCTTCGACCAGGGCTGGCGGCGGCGCGCCCCGGATCTGCTGCCCATCGAGCGCGACTACGCGCGGGGCAAGCTCGCGCGCGTGAAGGCGCTCCACGCCGCCGGCGAGAAGTTCGAATTGCTGCTCGCGTTGACGGAGCTCGTCGAGGATGCCGAGACGCTCAGCGCGCGCGGCCAGCCCGAGTTCGTGCTGAAGCTCCTCGTCTTCCGCGACCATCTCCGCGACGTGCTGCGCTCGCGCGCCTACGCCGACTTCCAGGCCGGCCGTCAGGACTGGCGCGCCGTGCTCCGGCTCGTCTCCGCCCATCTCCAGGCCGACCTCGGCCTGAGCTGCGATTTCGAAATCCTCGGTCCTCCGCGCAACCTGACCAACCTGGAAAACTACCTCGAGCGCGCCGAGTGGCAGTATTACAAGAGTTCGGCCCGCGAGGAGGACTTCCGCGCGCTCATCGCCTTCGCCCAGCACGACCCGCGTTACCTGCGCACCGTCGCCCGCACCAGCCGGAAACTCCACGACAGCGACGTCGCGAACCACAATCTGCCCATGGTCCTGCTCTTTCGCGAGGCGCTGCGGATCGAGCACGGCGACAAGAAAAAGGCGGCGGGCCTCCTCGACGAGGCGATCCGGATCCCGTTCGGATGGGTGAAATCCATCCCGACGCAAAACCTGCCCGGCTCGCTCGCCTACGAGAATTTCCTGCTGCCGGGCAACAAGGAGGACGGCGCCGACAAGAGCCGGCATTGGAATGTCTTTGGCGCGATCTGTCTCTACAAGTCGCCGCAGGAGGCGCTCGACCTCGCGCTCAAGCGCGAGATGAAGGACCTGCGCGAGGGCGGCTACGCCGAGCCGGAGATGCGCGAATTCATCCGCGACATGATCGGCAACCTGAACGGCATGTTTCACGTCCTCACGATCGATCCGATGACATTGTCGCCTGTCGGCGCGTAGAAAGCGATCGGCGGTCAGCTTTCAGCGATCGGCTTTCAGCTGTCAGCATCAAGTGATCAGCGATCGGCGGTCAGCGCAGTCATCGAAGCTCGCGGTCGGTCAAGGGAGCTTATGCGACCTTTCCACCTGCAAGCCGCGATGCGGTTTCAAACGATCCCCTCACCGATCTTCGCTCCTGAAGCCAACGATCGTCGCGCAGCTGACGATCTGCGCCAGCACTCCCGCGCTTCCGTTTTTCCCGACCGAGCCAGGACATTTTCCCGGGCCCGCGCCATTGCGTGCGTCACCGCGCCCTCCTTTCGTCTGATCCATGCGCATGTGGGCTTACGAGGTTATCATGGGCTACCTAGTTCTCTTCGCGATGACGGCCGTGGGGCTTCATTTGTGGAGAATCAAACGACGCAAGGATCGGCCGCCCGTCGCCTTCAAGCTGCTCCGCGGCCCCGGTGAGACGCTGCGCCGCAAGCTCGCCGAATCCGACGAGAACGAGTTTTTCCGCCTGCTCGGCGCCGCTCTCGCACCGTGGCTGGTTGCCTACATTCCTTTCTCGATCGCGTATCGTTGGAAACCGCAAACCTTGGCGGAATTCTGTCTGTTGATCGGTGGGAGCGGACTCGTGTTTCTCGCCGTGCTCGTGCTCGCGCTGCGCTGGACGCTGGGAAACCTGCAGCGCGACCGGAACAACCGCCTCGGTTATCTTGGCGAACGCGAAGTCGCCGGGCACCTGCAGTCGCTGTTGGCCCAAGGGTATCATGTTTTTCACGACCTACCCGTCCGGGGAACGAGGGCGCCGTTCAACATCGATCATGTCGCGATCGGGCCCGGCGGTGTCGCGATCGTCGAAACCAAGACCCGCCGCAAGGGCCGGGCCCGTCCCGGTCGCAAGGACCATGAGGTCATCTACGACGGCCGGCAGCTCAGCTGGCCCTGCTGGGGCGAGGACACCCACGGTCTGACCCAGGCGCTCGCGGAGGCGGACTGGCTGCGCACTTTCATCCGCGAACGCACCGGGATCGAAACTCCGGTGAAGGCCATCCTCGCCCTGCCGGGGTGGTGGGTCGAAACGCGGGGAACGGGAGCCGTGACGGTCGTCAATTCGAAGGCCGTCGCCGCCGTCATCGCCGGCCGCGGTCAAACGGCCCTCACGGCCGGACAGATCGACCTCATCACCCGCGCGATCGACCCGCTCTGCCGCGACGTCGAGGATTGAACCGAACGTCGTTTCACGTGCGCAGAGTCTTTTGCTTCAAAGGCGCTTCTTCGCCCCGTCTCGTTGCGTGATTGCAAGCCCCGCGTGCCAAATCATGAACCTCGGCGGCAGACCGGCGTGTGCGCGCCATCAAAATCCGGCTGGAGACGTCCCCCGATCTTTCATCGCGTCCAGCCGCACGATCTCCGGACGAGTTCGGTGTTTTTGCGGTCGCGGGAAAGTGCCGGGCGCACTCATGCTCCGCTTTCGTTTCGACCACCGCGCATGACTTCCTCCCTTCCACCGCCGGAGCTGCCGTGTATCCGGCGAGTGCGTTCGTTTCGCGAACTGCTCACGACGCCGTTTGCCGGCGGCGTCAATGCGCTGTGCTGGGAGCGCGCGCTGCCGGGCGATTTCGGCGAGATCGTCGCCCGGCTGGGGCCCGGCGAGGGAATCGTCACGCTCGACGAAGCCCGGCTGCGGGCCCTGCCCTTGAGCGACGCGGGGCGGACCGCCGTCGACACGATGCTCGCGGATCTGCACCTGCTCCGCGACCACGACCTCGATCCCGCGCTCAACTGCATCCACGGCTATCCGCCCGACGAGGACGACGGTCCCGTGCGCACCGATGTCTTCTCCTATCACGCCGACAGCGCCCCGGTCGAAGCGTCCACCTGGCTGTGCACCTATCACGGTTCGCCGAGCGAGGGACTGCGCAACGAGCATGCGCGCCGGCGCGTGGACGTCCCTGAAACTCGCGCGGAGCTCCTCCGGCGTTTCGGCGGAGCCGACGACGAGGACTTCCGCGTATTTCTCGCGGAAAACTGCTACGATCTCCACTACGCCGCCGCGTCCGGAGCGCAGCCGTTTTCCTTCGGACTGGGCCATCTCTGGCGCATCGCCATCGAGCATCCCGGCTGTCCCGTGCCGCCCTGCATCCATCGCGCCCCCGCCACCCTCCCCGGCCAGCCGCGACTGCTGCTGATCAGTTGAAACCGTCCTGATCGAAGAAACCGCTGATGCACGCTTACGGGCGCTGATGCTTCGCACCTCGGCGATGGCGTCAGCACGGAAGAGAAAACGCGAAGAGCGCGAAGAACGCCGAGTCGCGGGCTGGAGATGAATCGGTCCCAAGCTCCTGCATCGGCTCTCGATTCTCAGGCCACGAATATCCGATCCGTTGGGACTTATATCAGCGTCCCTCAGCGTGCATCAGCGGTTTCCCCGCATCCCCCTTTCGCCCTCCGCCGGCCACGCTCCGCCGGCGCAAGCGAGCGGGCGCTCCGCCGGCGCAAGCGAGCGGGCGCTGCGCCGGCCAAGGCGGATCAGGGCAGCTTCGCCTGCACCAGCTTGCTGACGGCGCTGAAGTCGATCAGCGCGGCGTCGGGGTGCTTCTTCAGCAGGCCGATGACCTTGCCCATCTCCTTCTTCGTGGCCGCGCCCGTCTCCTGGATCGCCGCGGCGATCAGGCTTTCCAGTTTTACGGCGTCGAGTCCCTGGGGCAGGTATTTCTCGAGGACCTTGATCTCGGTGTCGTTGGCGGCGACGAGATCGGCTCGTCCGCCCTTCTCGAATTCGACCTTGGCGTCGGCGAGATTCTTCACCGCCTTGCGCAAGGTCGCGATCGTGAGGGCATCGTCGATGTCCTTGTTGGCATCCATCGCCGCGCGCTTGATGGCGGCGTCGGCGGTGCGCAGGGCGAGGGTCGTGGCTTGGTCGCGGGCCTTCATCGAGACGATGATGTCGGCGCGCAGCGTTTCATAGATCGTGGCCATGGGTCCAAGCATGCGCGGCCGGCTTCGCGTGTCGAGTCGGCGTGCGGATGGCGGTCGGCGGACAGCTCTCAACTCTCAGCGCTCAGTTTTCAGTTGTCAGATTCCAGTGCAGGCCGGGAGACAGGTATCGGATTTTCTGGCACGCGGGCGCTTTGGACGCGGCGGAGACGGGGCAATCCGGGAAAACGCGGGCGGCGAGGAAACGTTTTTCTTCGTTTCCGCGCGCTCCGCGTTTTCGGCGGGGTTTCCTTTCCGCACGCCGGGCTCAGCTGCCGCGGAGCGCGTCGATCGGCGAGACGCGCGCGGCGCTGCGCGAAGGCAGCAGGCACGCGGTCAACGCCACCGCGGCGAGCAGCACGGCCGTGCCGCCGAGCACGAGCGGATCGGCCGCGCCGACGCCGAAGAGCAGCCCGGACATCGACCGTCCGGCGAGCCAGGCGCCGAGCAGGCCGAGTGGCAGCGCGATCGCGAGGAGCCGCACGCCCAGCCCGAGGAACTGCCGCAGGATCTGCTCCGGCAGCGCGCCCAGCGCCATGCGCACGCCGATCTCGCGGCGGCGCTGCGCCACGGTGTAGGCGAGCACGCCGTAGATGCCCACGGCTGCGAGCACGAGCGCCACGCCGGCGAAGATCCCGCCCAGCAGCAGCGGCAGCCGGCGGCTGGCGAGGCTGCCGTCGAGGCGCGCCGCCATCGTCTTCAGATCGTGCATCGGCAGCTCGGGATCGATGCGCAGGACCGCGGCGCGCAGCGCCGGACCGGCCGCCTCGGGCGCCTGCTGCGTGCGCACCGTGACGAGAAACGACAGCCCCGCGTAGTGAGCATAGGGGAAATAGACGGCGCCGTTGGCTCGCTGGTCCGCGAGGTCGTCCTGCTTCACGGCTCCGACGACGCCGACGATGGTGAACGGTTCCTCCTTGTCGGTGGACGCGCCGTTGATCAACCGGTGCCCGAGCGCATCGCCCCCCGGCCAGTAGCGTTTCGCGACAACCTCGTCGACCACGCAGACCTTGGTCTTGGCGTGCGAGTCGTCCGCCGTGAGGAAGCGCCCCTCGCGCAGCGGCACGCCCATCGTCGCGAGATAGTCGCCGGTCACCCCGCAGGTGTAGTGCGCCTGCAATGACTCGCCCGGGGCCAGCGGCCGGCCCTCGATCGAGATGGCGTTGTTGTCGTGCGAGCCGCTGAACGGCACGCTGGTGCTCACGCCGACGGACGTGACGCCCGGCATCGACCGCAGTTCGTTCAGCAGCTTGTCGGTAAACGCGATCCGCGCCGGCGTCTCCTTGTAATTCGACCACGGCAGGTCGACGACGCCCGTGAGCACGTGATCGGAGCGGAAGCCGGGGTTGACCGAGAGGACGCGTTGGAAACTGAGTCCGAGCAGACCGGTGCCGGCGAGCAGCACGAAGGCCAGCGCGATCTGGGCGACGATCAATGTGTGCCGCAGCCGGTGGACCGCGCGCGTGGTCGTGCCGCCGCGCGACTCGACCGAGAGCGTCTCCGTGAGCCGGCCGTGCAACGTGTGCCAGACCACGGGCACCGCGAGCACGAAACCCAGGAGGACCGACGCGCCGAGCGCCCAGAGGCAGACCGAAAGATCGAGGCCGCCGATGCTGACGGGCAGCTGGTCTGCCGCGATCAGCGCGATCAGGCGCAATGCCGCGGCGCCGAACACGAGCCCAAGCAGGCCGCCCGCGACCGACAGCACGACCGTCTCGACGACGAGCCCGCGCGTGACCTGGCCCCAGCTCGCGCCGAGCGCCTGGCGGACGCTGTATTCCTTCGTCCGGCCGCTGGCGCGGACGAGGAGCAGGTTGGCGAGATTGACCGCGCCGATCAGCAGCAGGAACACCACGCCGGCCTGCAGCAGCAGCAGGATCGGGCGCAGCTCCGCGACGTTGTCCTCGCGCAGGTCGCGCACGAGCGTGTCGAAGCCGGCGTCGACGACGATCTTGCCGTAGGGATCGGACTCGAACATGCGCTGGTTCAACGCCGCGACCTGCGCCTGCGCCTCGACGACGGACACGCCCGGTTTCAGGCGGGCGATCATCTCCATGTTGTTCGAATGCCGCCGGTCGGCGCCGCGGTCCTCGTCGGAGAAGCACATCGGCGTCCACACCTGCGCCGAATGCGTCAGATAACGGAAGCCGCGCGGCATGACGCCGATGATGGTGAAGTTCTCCGTGTTCACGCGCAGCGTGCGGCCGATGACCTTCGGATCCGCGCCGAAGCGTTGCCGCCAGAGGCCGTCGCTCAGGATCGCCACCTGATGCTTGCCGTAAAAACCTTCCTCGTCGGTGAACGTCCTCCCCAACGCCGCGCCGACCTGCAACGTGCGGAAAAACGACGGCGTCACGAATCCGGCGTCGATGCGGTCCGGCGAGCCCGCCTCGCCGACCGTGACGCCGCTATAGCGCATCGCGGCCGCGTCGGCGAAACCGGCGATCTCCTTCCGCCGCTCCAGATAATGCGGCACGGACACGCCCGCGCGATCGACGCCGGCCTTCGGGTAGCGGTTGTAGACGCTCACCAGCCGGTCCGCCTCGCGAAACGGCAGCGGTTTCAGGAGCACGTCGTGGACGACGGCGAAGATGGCCACGTTGGCGCCGAGACAAAGTCCGAGGATGAGCAGCACCGTGCCTGCAAACCGGGGCTCGCGCGCGAGACTGCGGACCGATTGCCGGACATCATGAAACAGAGAGGCAAGGGAAAGCATGGCGACGGAATAACCCGGCTCGCGCCCGATAGTTTCAGGAAAAACGGAAACCGGACGCACTTTCCGCGGCACCCGGGGCCTCGCGAAATTGCACCGGAGTCATCCGGACGACGCCGGCGCGCCTGTCTGCCATGCTCCACGCCATGAACCCGCCCGCACTCTTCCGCATCGTGCCGCTGCCGTCCGATCCCGTGGACGAGGCGCGGCGCACGTCGACCGACCGGCTTGGCCATCGGCTGACGCCGCGGATCGACGACGGTCCGCGCAGGCAGTGTCGTTTCCCCTTGCGCCAGCTCCGCCCCGGCGAGGAATTTCGGAGCATGAGCCACAGCCCGTTCCGCCGCGATCATCCCCATCGCGAGACGGGATCGATCTTCAGGCGGCGACGGCTGTGCGGACGTGCATCGTCGGCCGCCGGAGCTGGATCCGCCCCGGCAGGTTTTCCGCGTCTGCAATGCCGCGAGAAACTCGTCGACGCCCGGATCGGCCCATCCGATCCCGAGGCGCTCATCGGCACGCTCCTGGCCAATCCCGCCGTCGATTGCCTCCTCGTCCGCTCGCTGACCCATGGTTGCCACACCTTCAAAATCGAACGAGCCTGATGCCGTGGAAACGCCCGCCCGTCCGCCGCGTCTCTCCGCCGGCCGCATGTATGAACGCGTGCTCGCCAGCGACCCGTCCTGCAACGGCCGCTTCTTCTTCGGCGTCACCACGACCGGCATCTACTGCCTGCCCTCGTGCAAGGCGCGCAAGCCGAAGCGGGAAAACGTGCGCTTCTTTCCCTCGTGCGAGGCGGCCCGCGCGGCCGGCCTGCGCCCCTGCCGCAAGTGCCATCCCGACGACTTCGCCCGCGGCGCCGATCCCGTGCTCGAATCGATCGAGACGCTCGTCGGCGAGATCCGGGCGGATCCCGCGGCGTTTCCCGACGCGCGCGCCATCGTGCGCCGGTCCGGTTTCGGGGCGACGCGCGCCTTCGAACTCTTCCGCTTCGCCTATCACGCCACGCCGGCCGACGTGCTGCTGCGCGCCCGGATCCACGCGGCGAAACGCCTGCTGCTGCGCGGCGACGCGCCGCTGCTGACGATCGCCGGCGACGTCGGCTTCGAATCGATCTCCGTTTTCCACGAGCATTTCCGCCGCCTCAACGGCCTGACGCCCGCGGCGTATCGGGAACTCGGATCGCCCTCGGCCACCGCGTTCGCACTCGACCTGCCCCGCGGCTACCTGACGGGCTATCTGCGCCGCGCGCTGAGTCGCGATGTGCACAGCGTCAACGAACGCCTTGCGGGCGACATCTACGTCGCCGCCCTCCGGCTCCGCACGGGACCGGCGCGGCTGACGCTGCGGTTTTCGCCTGGCTCGATCCGGGCCGACCTGGCGCCCGCCGCCGGCCTCGCGGACGCGAAACCCGACCTGCCCGAAGCCCACGCCATCGTCGTCGGTTTGCTCGGCCTCGAGCAGGACGCCGCGGCCTTCGCGCACCTCGCGCGCCGGCTCGGACTCGCGAGGCTCGTCGCCGGCCGGGAGGAACTGCGCATCAGCCAGACGATGTCGGTCTTCGACGGACTGCTCTGGGCGATCATCGGCCAGCAGATCAACTTCCCCTTCGCCTGCCTGTTGAAACGCCGGCTGTTCGAGCGCGCCGGCACGCCGGTCGGCGACGGACTGATCGCGCCACCCACGCCCGAGGCCGTCGCCGCGCTCACGCTGGACGATCTGCTGCCGCTGCAGTTTTCGCGGCCAAAGGCGGGCTACGTGCTCGCGACGGCCCGGCTCGTGGCGGACGGCGGGCTCGACCTCGGCGCGTTGCGCACGATGTCGGCGGTGCGAGCGGAGCGCACGCTTCTGGCGGTGCGCGGACTCGGGCCGTGGTCGGTCAACTATCTCATGATGCGCGCGCTCGGCTTCGCCGACTGCGTGCCCTACGGCGACACCGGCGTGACGAGCGGCCTGCAATCGCTGTTCGCGCTGGAGCAGCGCCCCGACGTCGACGCGACACGCCGGCTCATGGCGGCCTTCGCGCCGCAGCGCAGCCTCGCGACCGCGCATCTCTGGCAGCTCAACCAACCGATTCCCGCATGAACGCCTATTACGACACATTCCCCGTCGCCGCCTTCGGATCGTTTTCCGTCGCCGTCGACGCCACCGGCGCGGTGCTCGCGACGGCGTTTGGCGGCCTCGCCGCGCTGCGCACGCGCCTCGCCGTGCGGCCGTTGACGCCCGATGCCGCACGCGTGCGACCGGCGCGGAGGCAGATCGAGGCGTATTTCGCCGGGACGCGGCGCGACTTCGATCTCGCGCTCGCGCCGCACGGCACGCCGTTTCAACACTCGGTCTGGAGCGCGCTGCGGCGCATTCCGTCCGGCACCACGACGACTTACGGCCGGCTGGCCGCGGAGCTCGGCCGGCCGCAGGCGGCGCGGGCCGTCGGCCGGGCCAACGCCACAAATCCGATCTGCCTGATCGTGCCGTGTCACCGCGTGATCGGCGCAAACGGCTCGCTGACCGGCTTCGCCTTCGGCGAGGACATCAAACGCCGCCTGCTGGCGCACGAGCAGACGCCGGTCCGGCCGGCGGCGTAGAGCGCGGTGGCGGCGCCAGCGACGGAGCGTTGCACCATCGTTAGGCACACATCGGGCGCAAAAAAACGGGCGCCGTGAAAGGCGCCCGTGATTTCGTCGGGAGGGGACGATCGACTTACTTCGTGCTGCACTCCTTCGTGCCGATCAACTCGGGCGTCGAGGAACCGCTCGGGAAGCGATAGACGTCGACCCGGTAGCGGTGCGAACCGGAGTTGGTCGGATGATCGAGGCCGTATTGGCGGTTGCGATCGATCGTGTAGTTCGAGGCGCTGTAGATCCGCGGCGTGGAGGTGGAGCCGTTGGTGTAGACCTCGTAAACGCAGACCTTGACCGAAGGATCGTTCACGATGCTGTCGTCACGACCGTCCTTGCACTGGATCTGGAACTTGATCCCGAGGTTGTGGCCGCCCTTCTGCACGCGGCCCTGGCAGGCGCTGGATTGCCAGACGACGGTGCAGGGCTTCTGCCTGGCCAGCATCTTGACGGTGAACGTGACCTTGTCGGTGACGCTCGCCGTGCCGCTCGTCGCGGTGGCGGTGAGCGTGTAGGTGCCGGCGCCCGTGACCTTGATCGTGCCCGTGCCGGTCGCGGCCGCGGTGCCGACACCGGTCGACGTCACGCTCAGACTGGTGCTGCCGAGGCTGGCTTTGAGCGCGGAGATCGTCGCGCCGGCGTTGGTCTTTGCCGTGAAGGTGAACGGAATCGCCGGGACCGCATCGCCCTCCGTGTAGGTGAAGACCGCGCAGTCGGTCGGCTGGGAGATGTCGACCGTGGGCGTCGGGTTCACGACGGTCACATAGAACGTGAACGAATCGCTCGCCGTGCCGCTCGCCGTCGCCGACGTGACGGTCAGGACGTGCTTGCCGGAACTCTTGACCGAGAGCGTGCCCGAACCGGTGGCGCTCAGCGTGCCGAGGCCGGTGACGGTCGGCGTGAGCGCCTGTCCATCGATCGTCGCGGTGAGCTTGGTGAGGACGTCCGTCGTGCTGCCGGCGACGAAGGCATACGGGATGCTCAGCGACGCGCAGCCGGAGTAGGACGTGTAGGTCGTCTGCGTCGGCTGCGTGATGTCGACCGTGGGCGGCGCGGAGCGTTGGACGTAGAACACGACCGAGCTCGTCGCGTAGACACCGGTGGTGGCGTCGATGCCTTTGACCGTGAGGGTGTATTTGCCGATCTTGCTGACCGACAGCGTGCCGGTGCCGGTGGCGGAAGCAGAGCCGAGGCCGGAACTGGTGACGGAAACGGAGTTGCCGTTGAGGCTGGCGCTCAGCGCATCGATCGTCGCGCCCGCGGTGATCGTCGACGTGAAGCTGAAGGGGATTTTCACCGAGGACGAATTGTTGCAGCTGCTGGAGACCGGCAGGTAGTAAACGGAATCCGCGGACGGCGAGTTGATCGACACGGCGATGACCGGGTTCGTCGTCGTGACCGTGAAGGTCGTCGTCGTCGTCACCGTCTGCCCGTAATTATCGGTCGCGATGGCGACCAGCGTGTGCACGCCCGCCGTCTTGACCGAGAGCGTGCCGGTGCCGTAGGCCGTGGACGTGCCGAGCCCGTAGGTCGACGAAAGCGAGACCGCCTTGCCGTCGAGGGTCGCGGACACGGTCTGGACCTTGCCGCCGCTGCTCTTGGCCATGAACACATACGGGATGGAAAGCGACGAGCAGCCGCCCTGATAGTAATACGTCGCCGCGGGCGCCTGCGTGAAGCAGATGCTCAGCGCCGGCAGCGTGGCGGCCTTGTTGACGGTGAACGTCACCGACGTCGTGGCCGAGACGCCGCTGACGGTGTTGGTGTCGGTCGCGGTCAGCGTGTAGGTGCCGGGCGCGGTGATGACCAGGTTGCCGGACGCGGTGGCGGTCGCGGCGGTGCCGAGACCGGTCGTGGCCGTGATCGAGACGGGCGTGCCGCCGAGCGCACCGACGATCGTGTCGACGGTCGCACCCGTGGTGATGTTACCCGTGAAGGTGAACGGAATCGTGAGCGATCCGCTCGTCGGGAGCGTATACGGGGAACCGGCGGAGATCTGCGGATTGATCGCGATCGTGATCACGGGCTGGTTGACCGTGACGGTGAAGGTCGTCTGCGCCGTCGACGTCTGGCCGTAGGTGTCCGTGCCTGTCACGACAAGCGTGTGGGTGGTCGTGCCGGTCGCGGTGCTGGTGAGCGAGAGCGTGCCGGTCGCGGTGGCGGTGAGCGCGGTGCCGTTGGCGTTGGAGGAGAGCGTCACCGGCTGGCCATCGAGCGTCGCGACCTGCGTCGTGATGTAGGCGCCCGTGCTGGTCGTCACGCCGGTGAACGGAATGGTGAGCGCGTAGCCGGCGAGCGCGGTGTAGGCCGCCTGCGGCGGCTGCGTGATCGCGGTCACCGGCGGCGGCGGCGGCAGCACGGTGAAAGTGGTCGAGGCGTAGGAGGACAGGCCGAGCGTGTCGTTGGTGCCAAGGGCGCCGAGCGTATAGGTGCCGGGCAGGACGTTGAGAAGCGTGCCGGAGCCGCTGGCGGTCGTGGAGCCGAGGCCGGAGACGCTCGCGAGCGGCACGCTCACGGTCGTCGCATCGCCGCCGGTCAGCGTGGCGGAGACGGCCAGGACCGTGGCCGAGTTCGTGGCGACCGTCGTGAAGGAGAACGGCACGTTCAGCGGCGAGGCATCGGGCGGCAGGTAAAGCGTGGAGCCGTTGGCCGGCGTGGCGATCGTCGTCGCGATCTGCGGGAAGAGGACATTGACCACAAACGTGGCCGCGGTGGTCGCCGTGCCGTGCGGATCGGTCGCCGTGACCGTGATCGTGTGCTGGCCGGAGGCGTTGGGGACGTTGGAGTTGAAGACGAACGACCCCGAGCCCGTCGCGGTCAGCTGGCCGAGGCCGGCGACGGTGCCGATGGTGAACGGCACGCCGTCCAGCGTCGCGGTGAGCGTCTGGATGCCGTCGCGGTAGCTGGTCGCGACGAAGGCATACGGGACGGTGACCGACGTGACGCCGGAGATGAAGCTATAGGACGGATTGTTGGCCGGGGGATCGATCGTCACCACCGGCGGCGGGACGACCTCGTTCACGATGAACGTGCTGGTCGTGACGCTCTCGCCGACGAAATTGGTGGCGGTCGCAGTGATGGTATAGTTGCCCGCCACCGACACCGGCAGCACGACGGAGCCCTGGGCGTTGGAGGAACCGAGGCCGGTCTTCGCAAGATCGAGCGTCGTTTCGGCGATGGCGCTGCCGTCGGCGGCGGTGCCGCTGATCGTCGCCACCAGCGTCAGCACCGGGGCCGACTCGGTCGCGGCTCCACTCACCGTGATCGGAACCTGCACCGCATCGCCCCCGATCGTATACGAATACTCGGTCTCGTCCGCCGGGCTGGAGATCGAGACCGCCGGAGGCTCGAACGTGCCCGGCGGATTGACGTGCATGTTGATATACGTGCCGAGGTCGCTGATATTATAGCCGGAGGGCCAGCCCGAGGTCGTGATCCAATAGGTGAAATCCCCGCTCGCCGAACCATACGGAATATCCAGCGAAACCGTCACCTGCTGGACTTGATTGGGACCGGTGAACGTCAGCGTGGGGACGCTGAAGGTCAGGTAAGCCGCGGCGGCCGCCGTATCCGCACCATCCGGCGCCGTGACCACCGTGCAGTTGAGCGTGATGGTCAGCGTGCCGGTGCTGGGCGTCGTCGACGGCGACGTCACGGTCATCACATAACCATAGTGAAACGGCGCATCGCCCTGGACCGACTGGAGGTTGTCCGGGTTGTAACCGACGAAGACCGGACCGCCGCTCGGAGGGCCGACGGCATGGACGCTGGCGACATCCAGCATCCCGATGAAGGCCAGCAGCAGCCAGAAGAACTTGGACAGACAGGTGAGGGAGATCGGGGATACACGAGGAATAGTCATGGCTGAAGCGGGTTACCCAGTTCTCTTCTAGGAGTTTCACCCCACCTGTCTAGCCAATAAATCCTTTTGCCCCCGATTAGTTCGCCTTACCCCCAACAATCCTCGGGTGGAGCACCCCACCCTGCCTTACTTGCCGATTCCGTAAGTTCTGAACCCCAGTTCCCGGAGCTTGGCGTGATCGAGAATGTTGCGGCCGTCGAAAACGAAAGCCGGCTTGTGCATGGCGCTGAAGATGCGGGAGTAATCCAGAGTCTTGAACTCGTCCCACTCCGTGACGACCGCGATGGCATGCGCGCCCTCAGCGGCGGCGTAACTGCTGGAGGCGACGCTCAACCGCGCATCCGTTTTCCCGGCTCCGAGGATGTCGCGGACGATCTCGTCCGCCGGCACCTTGGGATCGTAAACGGACACCTGCGCGTGCTCGGCGAGCAGATCGCGGCAGATCGAGATCGCGGCGGATTCGCGCGTGTCGTTGGTGTCCTTCTTGAAGGCGAAGCCCAGCACCGCGATTTTCTTCTCCGCGACGGTGTTGAAGAGGCTGCGCACGATCTTGGCCCCGAAACGGTGCTTCTGCCAGTCGTTCATCCGAACCACGGACTCCCAGTAGGCCGAAACCTCGGGCAGCCCGAAATGTTCGCACAGATACACCAGGTTGAGGATGTCCTTCTGGAAACAGGAGCCGCCGAAGCCGACCGACGCCTTGAGAAACTTCGGTCCGATGCGCGAATCCTTGCCGATGGCGTTGGCCACCTCGTCGACGTCCGCCCCGGTGGCCTCGCACAGCGCGGAGATCGAGTTGATCGAGGAGATGCGCTGGGCCAGGAAGGCGTTGGCGACGAGCTTCGAGAGCTCCGACGACCACAGGTTCGTCGTGATGATGCGCTCGCGTGGCACCCAGTGCGCGTAGACATCGACCAGCGCCTGCACCGCCGCCTGGCCGCCGGGCGTGCGCTCGCCGCCGATGAGGACGCGGTCGGGATTCTGCAGATCCGCCACCGCCGTGCCCTCGGCCAGGAACTCCGGATTCGACAGCACCTCGAACTTCAGCCCGCGCGTATTGGCGCTGAGGATATCCTTGATCGTCTCCGCCGTCTTCACCGGGATCGTCGACTTCTCCACGATGATCTTCGGCCCGGTCGCCACCTCGGCGATGGTGCGGGCCACAGACTCGATGAAACGCAGGTCCGCCGCGCGGCCCGAGCCGACGCCGTAGTTCTTGGTCGGCGTGTTGACGGCGACGAAGATGATGTCGGAGTCCTGGATCGCTCCGACGACATCCGTCGAGAAAAACAGATTCCGGCCGCGCGCCTGCCGCACCACCTCGACCAGGCCCGGTTCGTAGATCGGAAGCGTGTCGGAGTTCCAGGCCGCGATGCGCGCCGCGTTCATGTCGACCACCCGCACCTCGATGCCGGGGGCCTTGAGCGCAATCATGGCCATCGTGGGACCGCCGACGTAACCAGCTCCGATGCAGCAGATTTTCATATCATGAAAACTTTTGCGGACCAGAAGGGGAAAACCAAGAACGTTTTTCTCCCCGCCCCGGATCGGCACAAAAAAGGCGCGGGAAATCCGCGCCTTTTTCGGTCGATGAGAGAGTCGCTCAGGCCAGCGTCGGCGCGGCCTCGCCCGGGTGCAGCTTCTCCGGCGTGCCACCGGCTTCCGCCGGTTTCTTGGCGGACGCGCCGCGGTCGGCCGCCGCCTTGCTCGACGGCTCGCGGACGACGGGAGAGCGCATCTCGCCGTGCTCGAGGATTTCCAGCACGTGCCGGCCCTCGATCGTCTCATACTCGAGCAGCGCGGTCGCGATCTTGTCCAGCGCGGCGCGGCGGGCCGCGATGATCTCCTTCGCGCGCTGATATTGCGTATCCACGATCCGGAACACCTCGGCGTCGATCCGCCGCGAGGTCTCCTCCGAGTAGGTCTGGTTGCGCGTGATCTCGCGGCCGAGGAAGACGGTGTCGGAACTCTCGCCGTAGGCGATCATGCCGAGCGGGCTCATGCCCCAGTCGCAGACCATGTGGCGCGCGATCTTCGTCACCTGCCGGATGTCGCCGGAGGCGCCGTTGGAAATGTCGTCGAGCACGAGTTCCTCCGCGATGCGGCCGGCGCAGCCGATCGCGATCCGGATCTCGAGCTTCTTTTTCTCCTGCGTGAGCACGTCCTTCTTCGGGATGAACATCGTGCTGCCGAGGCTGCCGCCGCGGGGGATGATCGTCACCTTGTGGACGGGCATGTGGCCGTCGTCCAGGACGGCCGTCACGAGCGCGTGGCCCGCCTCGTGATAGGCGGTCAGCTTCTTCTCCTCGTCGTCCATCACGCGGCGGCGCTCGCGGCCGAACTGCACCTTCTCGCGCGCGTCGTCGACGTCGATCATCTCGACCTTCTTCTTGTTGCGCCGGGCCGCCAGGAGCGCGGCCTCGTTGAGCAGGTTGGCCAGCTCCGCGCCGGAAAGTCCGGGCGTGCCGCGGGCGATGACGGAGAGGTCCACGTTTTCCGACAGGGTGATCTTGCGCGCATGCACCCGCAGGATCTGCTCGCGGCCGACGAGATCGGGCAGATCCACGTAGATCTGGCGGTCGAAACGGCCGGGGCGCAGCAGCGCGCTGTCAAGCACGTCGGGACGATTCGTGGCGGCGATGATGATGACGCCCTCGGTCGTGTCGAAGCCGTCCATCTCGACCAGCAGCGAGTTCAAGGTCTGCTCGCGCTCGTCGTTGCCGCCACCGAGGCCGGCGCCGCGCTGGCGGCCGACGGCGTCGATTTCATCGATGAAAATCAGGCAGGGCGCGTTCTTGCGGCCCTGCTCGAACATGTCGCGCACGCGGCTCGCACCGACGCCGACGAACATCTCCACGAAGTCCGAGCCCGAGATGGAGAAGAACGGCACGTCCGCCTCGCCGGCCACGGCCTTGGCCAGCAGCGTCTTGCCGGTGCCAGGCGGGCCGACCATCAGGATGCCCTTCGGAATCTTGCCGCCCATTTTGGTGAACTTCTTCGGGTCCTTGAGGAATTCGACGACCTCGCTCACCTCTTCCTTCGCCTCGTCGCAGCCCGCGACATCGGCAAACGTGACCTTGTCACGGTCGCGCGTCAGCAGCTTGGCGCGGCTCTTGCCGAAGCTCAGCGCGCCCTTGCCCGCCTGCCGGAGCTGGCGGACGAAGAGGAAATACAGCGCGCCGATGATGATGAGAAACGGGATGATCTGCGCCGCCAGCTGCGTGAGGACCGTCGTGGCCGGACGCTCGGCAAACGCCTGCGACTTCTGCAGCCGTTCCATGTTGGAATCCGTCAGGCGGCCCGCGGCGCGAAACTGGTTCGTCAACCCGCGCTCGCTCTCGAGCGTCGCCTCCTTCGTCTCGCCGCTCACGACCACCCAGTCCCGACCGCCGGACGAATCCGGCTGGATCACGCCTTCGCGGATCTTGCCCTGCTCGGCCAGTTCGACGACCTTCTGGATCTTCAGGTTCGCCGGGGCGACCATGCGCGTCGGCGACAGGAAATACATCGCCATCACCACGCCCACGATCACCAGAAAGAAGATCAGCATCTTCGGCTGAAACCGGTCCGGTGGCAGATTTTTGAGAGGGCGGCGCTTCTTTTTATTATCTTGTTCGGACATTAGATGGTGGGACTAAGGGTCGAAAGTGGATGTTCCGACCCTGTAAGTCAATTGGCCGGCCGCTGGAATTAGCCAGCGATTTTTCGAGACGGTGCGAGCGAAAACACCAGACGCGTCCGCCCGATCACCGCAAAGCCGGCCGGGCCGACGCTGTGCCGCGTGCGCCGTCCGCGCAGGACGTCGTCGAGCAGCGCCTCGACCGCCTGCCGCGACAGGCCCTTGCCCTTCCCGCCCGCCGCCGGAACCACCCGCTCCAGCCAGAGGCGCAGCGCCCGGCGCACGAGGCCGCGCGGTTTGCCGGCGAGGCGGCGGAGATTGAGCGTGCCGTCCTTCGTGAGCGGCGCGATCTCCGCCAGCCAGGCTTCGAGCGCCGAGTCGTCCTCCTCCAGCAGCGTGCGCGACCGGGCGGCGCCCGCCAGCGCGTCGCGGTTTCCGGCCGCCCGCACCCACGCCGGCAGCACGGTGCCGCGCAGCCGGTTTCTCAGATAACGGGTTCCCGCATTGGTCTCGTCCTCGCGCCAGACGCCGCCGGCCCGGCGCAGCGCGTCGACGATCGCCGCCTTCGGCAGCGTCAGCAACGGCCGCAGATGCACGCGCCCGCCGGGCTGCGCTCCGACGGGCCGCGGCGCCGCCAGACCCGCCGTGCCGCTCCCGCGCGCCAGGCGCATGAAAAACGTTTCCGCGATGTCATCCTGCTGGTGTCCGAGCCAGAGCACGCGGCCCTGCCGGCGGAAGAACGCCATCCGCGCCTCCCGCGCCTGCGCTTCCGACGCGACGCGCGGCGCCTCGCGCCATTCGTCCGAGACGAGTTCGACGCCGAGCGCGGCGCAGAGGCCGCGGCAGAAACGCGCGTCCGCCCGGGACGCCGCGCCGCGCAGGCGGTGATCGAAATGCAGCGCGCGAAGCCGTTTTCTCCGCTCGGGCCAGTGGGCCCAGAGCAGCAACAACAACGCGACCGAGTCGGCGCCGCCGGAAAGCCCGACCGCCCAGCGTCCGCGGCGCGGCGCGTGCTCCGCCCAGGCCGTCACGGCCGGATGGAGCGCGGCACGGGGAAACGCTCCCGCCAGCGCCGCCGCCACGGCCGGCCAGTCGATGCGTCGCGGCCGGCTCATGGGGATGAGGAATTTCCCGCGACGCGTGGGCGGCGGACCGCGCTCAGGCGAAGCTGAGATACTCCTTGCCGAAGTAAGGCACGAGCGCCGCGGGAATCTTCACGCGGCCGTCGGGTTGGAGATTGTTTTCGAGCAGCGCGGCCAGCACGCGCGGGACGGCCAGGCCGGAGCCGTTGATCGTGTGCACGAGTTCCGGTTTGCCTCCGTCCTTCGGGCGATAGCGGATCTGCGCGCGCCGGGCCTGGAACGCCTCGAAATTCGAGCAGCTCGACACCTCGAGCCAGCGTTTCTGGCCGGCCGACCAGACTTCGAGATCGTATTTCTTCGCCTGCGCGAAACCGAGGTCCCCGCCGCACATCAGGAGCACGCGATACGGCAGCTCGAGTTTTTGCAGGATGCGCTCGGCATCGCCGCGGAGCTTGTCGAGTTCGTCGTAGCTGGTCGAGGGATGGACCCATTTCAGCAGCTCGACCTTGTCGAACTGGTGCAGGCGGTTCAGGCCGCGGACGTCCTTGCCGTAGCTGCCGGCCTCGCGACGGAAGCAGGGCGTGTAGGCGCAGCGATAGATCGGCAGCGCGGCTTCGTCGACGATCTCGTCGCGGAAGAAATTCGTCAGCGGCACCTCGGCCGTCGGCACCGCGTAGAGATGATCGGGCGTCGTCTCATACATCTGGCCTTCCTTGTCCGGCAGCTGGCCGGTGGCGGTGGCGCTGGCGGCGTTGACGAAGATCGGCGGGTTGACTTCCACGTAGCCCGCCTTCGCATCCTCATCCAGGAAGAAGTGCAGCAGGGCGCGGACGATGCGCGCGCCGTCGCCGACGTAGAACGGGAAACCCGCGCCGGTGACCTTCGCGCCGCGCGCGAAATCGAAGAGCCGCTCGAAGCCCGCGATCTCCCAATGCGGCAGCGCGTGCGGCTTCGGTTCGTCGTGCGCGCCGTGCAGCGCGTAGACGACGTTCTCCTCGGGCGTGCGGCCTTCGGGGACGCTCGCGTGCGGGAGATTCGGGATCGTGAGCATCGCGGCGCGGAACTTCTCCTCTGTCTCCTTCAACTGCGCCTCGTGTTCCTTGACGCGGGCCGACACGGCCTTCATCTCCGCGACCTTCGCGAGGAATTCCGGCGTGCCCTTGGGCAGCGCGGCCATGGCGTTGTTGGCGGTCTTCTGCGCCGCGCGGAGGGCTTCCACTTCCTGGAGCTGGCGCCGCCAGGCGGCGTCGATCGCGAGCACGCCGTCGAGATCCACGTCGAGGTGCTTCTTGGCGATGGCGGCCCGGACCAGGTCGGGCGATTCACGGAGGAGTTTGGCGTCGAGCATGAGGGTGTTACGTATGACGGCGCGCGCCGGCAGAACAAACAAATTTCGCCCGCCACCACCCGGGCACGTCCGCCGGCCGCGGCGCGTTTCCCGTCGACATCGAGGTCTTTCCCGCTACATCCGGCGGCAGAACCCGCTTCCCGCCATCGCCGCCCAGCCTCCATCCGCCTCCCGCGCCGCGCCCCGCTCGCGCCGCATCGTCTGGATCCTCGGCGCCGCGACGTTGCTGTCGTGGGCGTTTCTCGGCCTTTACGTCTTCGTGCTGCGCCCGGCGCCGTCGCCTTACGACGATTACGTGCATCCGTGCCGGCCGGGACCGTGGGGCGACCTGCAATACTCGCGCCTCCTGCTCGAGCCGCCGGAAAGCCTCGTCACCGACGAGATGCTCGCGCCGCGGCCGTTGCGCTGGTTTTTCCCCGGACACACGCCGGAAAGCCTGCGCGGATTGTGGCGGGATGCCGGGCTCGATCCGGCGGGCGTCGATGCCTTCGTCGATCCGCAGTCGCCGCCGGGCGCGACCATCCTGCGCCCCACGGCGGAATTCGTGCTCGGACTTTCGCCGGCGGCGCGCACCGCCCTTTACAGCGTCCTCGCCACCTCGGCGGAAAACCCCAACCAGCAGGAACCGTTTCGCTTTCGCGCCGACGCCGTCGACGATTGGTTCGAGCAAAGCGGCCTGACGCCCGCGACCATCGCCGCCGTCCGGCGGCTGCTGTATCAACGCGGCCGGTCCATCCTCTGCTCCGACACCGATGTCCTGCTCCCGCAGATCGCGTCGCGCACCGAGCGGGTCCGCCTCCTCGCGACGCTGGCGCGCAAATCCACGCTGTTGATGAAGCTCCGCGTGACGCCCGACTCGGACATCGCCGCGCTCGAAGCCTACTGGGGGCGCGGACCGCGCACGAAGGACATCGGCTCCCTCCTCCGCTCCGTCGCGAAACGCCCTCGCGGCGTCACCGTCGACGTCACCCACCTGCTGACCCGCTTCGCCCGGGCGCGTCTTTATAGTTATCCGCAGGCCTCGGACCAACTCGACGCGAACCACGACTGCCACTGGTCCTCGCTGAACTTTTTCAACGATCCCGTCGACGACTCCTTCGCCGACGCCGACGCGGTCAAGGCCGCGCTGGAAAACGACTACGCGGTCGTCGACGGTCCGCCGACATTCGGCGACGTCCTCGTCTTCATCCGCGGCGAAGACGAGGTCATTCACTCCTGCGTCTACATCGCCGACGACATCGTGTTCACGAAAAACGGCTCCTCGCCCACGATCCCGTGGATGCTGATGGCGCTGCCCGACGCCGTGGCCTTCTATCCCGCCGACCGCCCGCTCACCGTGCGGGCCTACCGGCGCAAGCAACTGTGACCGCAGCGCCGGCCGGCGCTGCACCGCGCTGTGCGAAAAGCGCGCCCTTACTCCTTCGCCAGACGCGCCGCCGCCCGCGACAAGCGGCTGAAGACGTCCTTGGCCGTGAGCAGCTTCATGTTTCCGACCGGCGCCTGGACGACGACATTGGTCGGCGCGTTGAGCGGATACGGGCCGGTGAGCCGCGGATCGGTCGGGCCGAAGATGCCGAGCGTGCGGACGCCCAGCGCCGCCGCGAGATGCATCGGGCCGCTGTCGTTGGAGATGACCCAGTCGGCGCGTTTCAACAGCGCCGGCAGCGACACGAGGCTCGTGTTGCCCGTGAGGTTGAGAAACTGCTCGGGCACGAACGACCCGCGGTCGTTGATGTGCTCCTGGCCGGCCCAGATGACCTTCCGCGAGCGGTCCGCGCGGAGGATCAGCTCCGTGAGCAGCTTGAAGTCGCCCCACTTCTTTTCCGACTTCCGGCTGTCGGGAAACATCACGATCGGCCGCGAGCCGCCGCGGCCGGCCGCGAACTTCAGGTTCAGCTTGTCGACCTCGCGGAAACGCAGCGTGCCGCGCAGTTCCGGCTTCGCGCCGAGCACCGGGCAGAATTGCAGCAGGATCTCCAGCGCATGGCTGCGCCGGCCCTCGGGCGGCAGCGGCACCTTCTCGTCGTAAAACATCCCCGACATCTCGCGCGCATCGCTGCGGCCGATCTTCTTGCCGGCGCGCACGCGCGACGTCATCAACCCCGTGCGCAGCAGGCCCTGCAGGTCGAACGCGTAGTCGAACTTCGTCTTCCGCACCTCGCGGATCAGCTTGAGAAAACCCTTCGTGCCGCCGTTGCGCTCGAAGACATACACCTGATCCACCGCCTCGCAGGCGCGCACGAGCGGCGCGTAAATGTCGCGCACGATCCACGAAATCCGCAGGTCGTCGCGCTGCGCCTTGAGTGAGGTCGCCACCTGCAGGCCGTGCACGATGTCGGCGAGCGAGGACGGTTTGATGATGAGGAGTTGGAGCATGACCCTGAAATGAGACCGCAACGGGCAAAAAGGTTCGCGAAACAGGGCTTTCCGCAGGCGAAACGCAAACGCGAACCGTCGCCGGCCGCATTTTTTACCCCTTGGTGACGCGCCGTTTTCCTACGCCCGCTGCCGCAGTTCCTGCAGCGCCGCCAGCACCGACTCCGGCTCCAGCCGGTCGAGCCGGCCATCGGGCGCCGTCACCGCGCGATGCCGCGGCGACTCCAGGGGAAACGGCCCGAAGCGGCGCGGCGAGGTCGGCCCGAAGATCGCCAGCACGCGGTTGCCCGAGGCGGCCGCGAGGTGCATCGGCCCGCTGTCGTTGCCCACGAAGACCGAGGGCTGCCGCACGAGCGCGATCATCTCGTCGAGCGGGCAGCCGGTGAGATTGAGGAAACGCTCCGCCGGCAGTTCGCCGCGCGGCTGCACCGGCTTGCCGGCGCACCACGCCACGTGCGCGCCCGGCACCGTCGCGAAGACGAGCTGCGTGAGCTCGTCGAAGCGCGGCCACTCCTTGCCCGCGCCGCGGCTGTCGGTGAACATCACGAAGGTCGCCCGCGGATCGGCGGAGAAGAATCCCTGCCAGCCGAAGACGCCGTCCGGCCGCAGCCGCAGCGGGAAATCCAGCTCGGCCGCTGCGCCCGCCGTCGCCGCAAACGGCAGCAGCACCTCGAGCGCGTGCGCCTCGCGGCCCGCCACCGGCGCCGCCACGCGCTCCGTGTAGAAAAGCCCCGCGCCCTCCCGCGCGTCCGGCCGGCCGTATTTCTTCGGCGCGCGCGCCGCGGCCGTCATGAGTCCCGAGCGCAGCAGGCCCTGCAGGTCCCAGACCGCGTCGAAGCGCCGCGTCCGGATGTCGCGGATCACGTGCCAGAATCCGCGCCAGCCGTCGCGGCGGCGGAAATGAATCACGTCGTCGACAAACGGCGCCGCATGCACGAGCCCCGCAAACCGGTCGCGCACGACCCAGGTGACGTGCAGGTCCGGCCGCCGGTGTTTCACACTCTGGACCACCTGCAGGCCGTGCACGATGTCCCCGAGCGACGAGGGTTTGATCACCAGCAGGCGGTTCATGAAAAGCGCGCAGGCTTGTGTCGCGCCCGCTTTCGTTCAACTCAATTTGCCCCAACCGATTCTTATGAGTTTCGACGCGACCGAAATCGCCTCCCTCCAGACCGCCCTCACCGCCCGCTGGCATGTCGTCCCGCCCGCCGCCGGCGGCGACGGTTTCGCCCGCCTCGTGCAGGAAAACCACCTGCGCAACTTTTCGCTCTGGCACGAGGAGGATGTCGCCCGCCGCGACGATCTCGGCTTCGAAGCCGTCTATCGCGCCAAGCGCGCCATCGATCGCTTCAACCAGGAGCGCAACAATTTCATCGAAGAGATGGACAAGGTCATCGTCGCCGCGCTCCAGCCGCCCGCCTCCGGCTGCCCGCGCAACTCGGAGACGCCCGGCATGATGATCGACCGGCTCTCCATCCTCGCGCTCAAGGAATATCACATGCACGAGGAGACGGTCCGCGTCGATGCCGGCGCCGAGCACCGCGCGAAGTGCGACGAGAAGCTCGCGCGCATCCGCGTGCAGCGCGCCGACCTCCTCGGCTGCCTCGCCGAACTGCTGGCCGATGTCGGCGCGCGGCGGCGGACGTTCTCCGTCTATTTCCAGTTCAAGATGTATAACGACCCCGCGCTGAATCCGCAGCTCTACCGCCGCCCGGCCGGCAGCTGACCGCCTCCGCCGCATGGCCCCGCGACGCTCCCGCCTCCCCCGCGCCCGCCGGCACGACGCGCTTCCATGAGCCGCGCCAGCGAGGATCCGCGTCTCTGGCTGCCGCAGCACTGGCCGTCGTGGCTCGGGCTCGCGATCGTCTGGACCGGCGCACGGCTGCCGTGGCGCTGGCAGCGCCCCCTCGCCCGCGCGCTCGGACTGTTCGCCTATTACTGCATTCCCATCCGGCGGCGCGTCGTGCTCATCAACCTGCGGCTGTGCTTCCCGGAGAAATCCGCGGCCGGCATCCGCGCGCTGGCCCGGGCGCACTACGTCGCGTTGGCACAGGGCCTGTTCGAGACCGGCATGGCGTGGTGGTCGGCGATGGACGAGTTTCCGCCGTATCGGATTTACGGACGCGAGCACCTCGCCGCCGCCCAGGCCGCGGGCCGCGGCGTGATCCTGCTCACCGCCCACACGACCACGCTGGAAGTCTGCGGCCGGATCATGACGGAACAGTTCGCCATCGGCTGCCTCTACCGCGACCCCAACAATCCCGTCGTCGCCTGGCCGATGCGCCGGCAGCGCGAGCGGCGCATGAGCATCGCGGTGCATTTCGACGATCTGAAGGGGCTCATCCGCGCGCTGCGCGCCGGCCACGCGATCTGGTATGCGCCCGACCAGGGCAAGCGCACCCAGCAGAGCGAAATTCTCCCGTTCTTCGGCGTCCCCGCGATCACCAACACCGCCACCGGCAAGCTCGCCGCGATGACGCGCGCGCCGGTCGTGCCCTATTTCGCCCGGCGCGAAGCCGACGGCTCCTACACGCTCGCGATCCTGCCAGCGCTGGCCGACTTTCCGACCGCGGACGCCAATGCCGACGCCATCCGCATCAACCGCCTCATCGAAGAGCACGTCCGTCTCGCTCCCGCCCAGTATCTCTGGGTCCACAAGCGTTTCAAGGCCCGCGGGCCGGACTACCCCGACGTCTACGCCCGCTGATTTTCCGTTTCCCCGCATCCTCCTCCAGCGTCTCCTGTCCGCCGATGCGCGTCGCCGTCATCCTCTCCACCTACAACCAGCCGCAACACCTGCGCCGCGCGCTCGCCGGCTACCTGCGCCAGCAGCGTCCGCCCGACGAACTGCTGATCGCCGACGACGGCTCGGGGGCGGAAACCCGCGCCGTGATCGCGGAATTCGCCGCGCAGGCCGCGTATCCGGTGCTTCACCTCAACCACGCCGACACCGGCTGGAGCAAGAACGCTATCGTCAACCGCGCCGTGGCCGCCACCTCCGCCGACTACATCGTCATGTCCGACGGCGACTGCCTGCCGCGGCCGGACTTCATCGCCGCGCATCTGCGCCGCGCCCGCCCGCGCACGTTTCTTTCCGGCGGAGACTTCCGCCTCCCGCAGGACGTGACCGACGCCATCCGCGTCGCCGACGTCCTCGACGGTTCCGTCTTCCGTCCGGCCCGCCTGCGTGCGCTCGGACTCAGGCTCGGTCCGAAGACGCTCAAACTCGCCGTCTCGCCCGCGCTCGGCCGCTGGCTCGACACCTTCAACGTCTCGGTCGCCCGCTGGGGCGGCTCCAACGCGTCCACTTGGCGCGACGGATTGCTCGCGGTCAACGGGCTCGACGAGCGCTTCAGCTTCCCGGGCAAGGACGATGTCGAGATGGGCGTGCGCCTGCGCCATCTCGGCTATCGCAGCCGGCACATCCGCCACCAGGCGATCTGCCTGCACCTCAACCACGGCAAGGGCTACTGGCGCTACGAGCAGATGCAGAGGAACCTCGCGCTGCTGGCGGAGACGTCCGCCACCCGCCGCGTCGCGACGCCCTGCGGCATCGCCCAGGCCGCCACGCCCTTCACGCTTGAGCGCCACGCGCCCGCCGCCCGCTGACGCCATGCGCCTCCTCGTCATCCGGTATCGGTATCTTGGCGACACGGTGCTCGCCATCCCCTTCCTGCGCAATCTGCGCGCCGCGCACCCGGACGCGACGATCGACGTCCTCGTCGAGCCGCGCGCCGGCGAGGTCCTCGCCGCCTGTCCCTACATCGACGAGCGCATCGCCTGGCACCGCCGCCCGCCCGGGCCGGGCGCGCGCACGCCGGACTGCTTCGGCCACTGGGCGGCCGCGCGCTTCCTGCGCCGCTGCCGCTACGACCGGGTCTACGTGCTCCGCCGCGCCGTCTCGGCCGCCGTGCTCGCCCGGCTCGCCGGCATCCCCCGGCGGATCGGCTACGCCCGCCAGGGCGGGCGCTGGCTCCTGACCCGCGCGGTGCCGTATCGGGAGGACGCGCACGAGGCGGAGTGCTTCCTCGACCTGCTGCGGGCCGACGGCGTGCCGGTCGACGACGCGCACAACGAAAACTGGACCACGCCCGCCGCGGAGGCCGCCGTCGCGGCTGCGTTTCCCGCCGCGCCCGGACCGCACGTTTTCCTCTGCGCCGTCTCCACCGATCCGGTGAAGCAGTGGCCCCCGGACCGGATGGCCGCGCTGCTGCGCTGGCTCGTCAACGACCGCGGCGCCACCGTGCATTTCTGCGGCGCGCCGGCGGACCGCGCCGCGCACGAGGCGATCGTCGTCGCGGCCGGCGCGCTCGCCCGCCCGCCGGTCGAGTGGAGCCACCGGCTCGACCTGCCCGGCGCCCTCGCCCTGCTGCGCCGCATGCGGCTCGCCGTCGGCATCGACACCGGCCAGCTGCACCTCGCGGCCTCGTTTCACGTGCCGGTCGTCGGCCTCTACGGCCCGCAGGACCCGGCGCGCTGGCACCCGTGGGACACGCGCTACGTGGCCGTTCGCGCGCCGCGCGATCCCGCCGGAGTCTGGCGGATGGACCGGCTGTCGCCGGATTCCGTGCTGGCGGCGGTGGATACGCTGCTGCCCCGGTAGCCTCCGCCCGGCCGGAAGCCACGGGATCCGGACGCCGCGCGGACGCCCGGCGGGGAGCCCTTCGTCCGCGGCGTGAAGAATTCGCATCGACCGACTGCAACCGGCGGCGGGATCCGGCGTCTTCATCGCACTGATCTCGATTCATCCATCTCCCTCCCGCCGGTCGGCGCCTGTCCACGGTCGCATTCCGGCCTCCTTCGCGGCGTCCGCCCCGCTCGTGGTTCGCTTCGGCGCCTTCGGCGACACCGTGCTGCTGATCCCGATGCTCAAGGCGCTCGCGGCCCGTTACGGCCGCCGCTGCGATGTCGTTTCCTCCGGACCGTGGGTCGAGCCGCTGCTTTCGCGCGTGCCCAGCGTGGACGAGCAGATCGTGCTCACGAGCCGGCGGGCTCCGTATCTTCTCAACCGAAGCCAGCATCGGCTCGTGCGCTGGCTCCGCACCCGGCCGCCCGGTCCGGTCTATGTGGCCGAGTCCGACGAGAAGACGCACTGGCTGCTCGCGCGCGGCGGCGTGACACAGGAGTGGATCTGCACGCTGCGCGACTGCCCGCGCCTTCCGGGCGAGCACATCGTCACGCACATGCTCCGGCTCGCGGCGGCCACGCCGCCGGCCCTCCGCCACCGCCCGCCGCCCGACGTCGACTGGCAATGGGCGCGCGATCTGCGCCCCAGCCTGAGCGAGGCCGATCGTCGCGACTGCCGCGACTGGATCGCCGTCCACCGGCTGGGAAACGCGCCGCTGGTCCTGCTCCAGCCGGGCAACAAAAGGACGATGCGCCGCGGTTCGCGCCGGCGCGCCAGCAACATCAAATACTGGCCCGAGGCCCATTGGGCGCACGTGATCGCCGCGATCCACACGCTGCTGCCGGCGGCGCGCGTCGTCCTCTGCGGCGCTCCCGGCGAGCGCGCACTCGCCGAGGACATCGCACGCCGCGTCCCGGATTCGGACATCGTCATCGCCACCGACGATCTGCCGATCCCGCGGCTGCTCGCCCTGCTGGAACGGGCGCACAGCATGATCAGCGTGGATACGGGCCCGGCCCACGCCGCCGCCGCCATGGGCTGCCCGCTCGTCGTGCTCCACCCGCTGCTCGACACCACACTGTATGCACCGGTCCCGTCGATCGGCTTGGTGCGCATGCTGACGCCCGATCCGTCCGACATCCGCATGGCTTCCATCCGCCCCGAGCGGGTCGTCGAGGCCTGGCGGCGGTTGATCGCAAGCACCGACCGCACCCGCGCCGCATTCCTCCGCCACGCACAGGAGCCGGCTTGACCGCATCGCCGCAGGACGCAGGCCCGGAGTGCGCAGCGCAGCTGCCCGCCAGTTCGTCGTTGCCGTAGGCGAACTCGGCTTCAGCGTCTGAAGTTCTCCCGCGATGGCCCTGCTGCACGTCAACGATCTTCGCACCTATTTCCACACCCGCAACGGCATCTACCGCGCCGTCGATGGCGTCAGCTTCTCCGTCGAGCGCGGCGAGACGCTCGGCATCGTCGGCGAATCCGGCTCGGGCAAGTCCGTCACGTGCTATTCGTTGATGGGGCTCGTGCCCCGGCCGCCCGGCCGGATCGAGAGCGGCACGGCGGTCTTCGACGGCACCGACCTGCTCCACTGCTCGCCCGCGCAATCCCGCGCCATCCGCGGCAAGCGCATCGCCATGATCTTCCAGGACCCGATGACGTCGCTGAATCCGTATCTGCGGATTTCCGACCAGCTCGTCGAGCCGCTGCTCATCCACGAGAAAATCTCCCGCCGCGACGCCCTGACCCGCGCGCTCGCGATGCTCGAGGCCGTGGGCATCAACGACGCCGCGCGCCGCATCCGCTACTACCCGCACGAGTTTTCCGGCGGCATGCGCCAGCGCGTGATGATCGCGATGGCGCTGATCACGAAGCCGGAGCTGCTCATCGCCGACGAGCCGACCACCGCGCTCGACGTCACCGTCCAGGCGCAGATTCTCGAACTCATCAAGACGATGCAGCGCGAGCTCGGCATGGCGGTGATCTTCATCACCCACGACCTCGGCGTCGTCTCCGGCCTCTGCGACCGCGTGCAGGTCATGTATGCCGGCCGGATCGTCGAGACCGCCGACACGCGCACGCTCTTCCATGCGCCGCGCCATCCGTATCCGCGGGCGCTGCAGCGCTCGATCCCCGCGCTCCAGCCCAAGGGCGTCGAGCTCTTCACCATCCCCGGCATGCCGCCCGATCTTTCGAAGCCGCTGCCGGGATGTCCGTTCGCTCCGCGCTGCGAGCAGGCGGTCGACCGCTGCCGCGCGGAGACGCCCGCCCTCGTCGCCATCGCGCCCGGCCACGCCCACGCCTGCCTCCGCGCCCAGGCCGGCGAAATCTGAAACGTTCCAAATCCCGGATACACGCGCCCGCGCCCGATCCCTGCTCAACGCCTCCCGCAACTTCCGCGTCCATCCGCGCTCCTCCGTGGCTTAAGCCAACTCCATCCATGTCCGAACCGATCCTCGAGCTCCGCGACGTCAAGACCCACTTCCCGCTGCAAAAGGGCGTCTTCCTCAAGCGCTCCGCCGGCACCGTCAAGGCCGTCGATGGCGTCACGCTCTCCGTCCGCCGCGGCGAGGTCCTCGGACTCGTCGGCGAGTCCGGCTGCGGCAAATCCACGCTCGCGCGCACGATCCTCCAGCTCATCCCCACCACGGCCGGCACCGTGGTTCTCGAAGGACGCAACCTCACGTCCGGCTCGGCCGCCGAGGTGCGCGAGGTCCGCCGCGACCTGCAGATGGTGTTTCAGGATCCCTACGCCTCGCTCAACCCGCGGCTCACCGTCTACGCCACGCTCGCCGAACCGCTGCTCGTGCACCGCGTCTGCCCGCCGGCGGCGGTTCCGGCGCGCGTCGCCGATCTCATGCGCCGCGTCGGGCTCGCCCCGCGGTTCATGCAGAAATACCCGCACGAGTTTTCCGGCGGCCAGCGCCAGCGCATCGCCATCGCCCGCGCGCTCGCCCTCGAGCCCAAGGTCATCGTCGCCGACGAACCGGTCTCCGCCCTCGACGTCTCCATCCAGGCGCAGATCCTGAACCTCCTCGCCACGCTCGTGCGCGAGATGAACCTCACGCTGCTCTTCATCGCGCACGACCTGTCCGTCGTGAAACACATCTCGGACCGCGTCGCCGTCATGTATCTCGGCAAGGTCGTCGAGCTCGGCCCCGCGGCCGACGTCATCGAGCGGCCCGCGCATCCCTACACGCGCGCGCTCGTCAGCGCGATCCCCACGCCCGATCCCGATGCCGAGCGCTCGCGCCAGCGCATCGTGCTCGCCGGCGATCCGCCCTCGCCGATCGATCCGCCGCCCGGCTGCGCGTTTCATCCCCGCTGCCCCCATGCGGTCGAACGCTGCCGCCAGGTCGTCCCTCCGCTCGCCGCCGCCGGCCCCGCGCGCGAAGCCGCCTGCCTCCGCCTCGGCGAACTCTGATCCCATGCTCGAACCCACCAACATCCAGCTCGTCGGCGAGGAGATCGCCATCGCGTGGAGCGACGGCGCCGAGACCTACCACGGCTTCGAAAAACTGCGCGCCGCCTCGCCCAGCGCCGAGACGCAGGGCGAACGCGACATCCTGGGCAACCGCCACGGCGGCGACGACGCGAGGCATTTCCCCGGCGTGCAGGTCGTCGGCTGGGAGCGCGTCGGCAACTACGCGATCCGTTTCGATTTCAGCGACGGCCACCGCACCGGGCTCTACGCCTTCGACTACCTCCGGAAACTCGGCGGCGCCTGACGCGGCCGGCGTTTGCGGCCTCGTTTCTCATTCGCATCCTCCGCCGGACCGGGGTTCGGGCGCACGATCGATTTACGGAGACGTCCGAGAAGAAACGCCGAACGAGGACTGAGGCGTGGCCGGTCCCCGAAAATTCCCCGCACGTCCGGCCTTTACGCGCGCCACGCCTTCGCCAAGGCTCCGCCCCCGCGGCCTCCCGCCGCGCATTCCTCCCAACGCATCATGAGCTCCTACGTCTTCCCCGCCCGCACCACGACGGCCGAGATCGAACTCGGCACGACGCTGCAGCCCAAATTCGCCGCCGACGGCCTCATTCCCTGCATCACGCAGGATGTGCATACGGGCGAGGTGCTGATGTTCGCCTTCATGAACGCCGAGGCGCTCGCGCACACGTTGACGACGAAGAAGGCGACCTATTGGAGCCGCTCCCGCAACAAGCTCTGGGTGAAAGGCGAGGAATCCGGCAACGTCCAATACGTGAAGGAACTCCGCTCCGACTGCGACCAGGACGTCCTCCTGATCAAGGTCGAGCAGACCGGCGCCGCCAACGCGTCCTGCCACAACGGCTACAAGTCCTGTTTCTACCGCAAGCTGGCGGACCTCGACGATCCGTCGTTGAAGCTCGAGTTCACGTCCACGCGCCTCTTCGACCCCGCCACGGTCTACAAGAAGAAGTGACCGCCGGCGGCCGCCCGCCGCTTCCGCCCCGATCGACACCAAGGCCGGCTTTCACGCCGGCCTTTTGCTTTTTGCGACTCAGCGAAGGTAAAACCGTCGAGCACCAGCTGTGCGGATCGATGGGTCCGGGCATGAAAAAGCGCCTCGGGACGATCCGAGGCGCTTTCCGAAAATGGAGCGGGCGAAGAGACTCGAACTCTCGACGTCCACCTTGGCAAGGTGGTGCTCTACCAACTGAGCTACGCCCGCAAAACAGGGTGCTAGAACTAGGTCCGCCACCGCTTCCGTCAACAGCTATTTTACCAAAATGTTTTCGGCGTCTTTCGCCGCCGCGCCCCACGACTCCGTTTCGAAGCGGAGTTGCTCGCGCACCGGTCGCGTCAACGGCAGCACCTGCGCACGTTCGAGCTGCCGCGCGCTCTCGTCGCCCAGCAGGAAACGCACGAGATCCAGCCCGCCCGCGTCCGCGAACTCCCTCCGCACCGCCAGCCAGAGTGTCAGTCGCAGCGGATAATCGCCGGCGTGCACGTTCTCCGGCGTCGGCCCGAACGCGACATCCGCATCGCCGCGGCTCACGCGCAGCACGTTCGCACCGCCTTCGTCCGGCCGCGGCGCGGCTCCGGCCAGCGCGATGCCGCCGGGATCCGCCGCGAGCTTCCGCATCAGCGCCGCAGTCGATTCCGGACGGTCGACGACAGTCTTGAACACTCCGCCACCGAGCGCGTGGTGGCGGAAAAGCGCCGACGAAAGCCCCGCCTCCGGCGCCAGCGCCTGCGGCCCGATCGCGCGGGCCGTCCACTCGCCGCCCAGGCCGAGATCGCCCCATCGGGAATGATCCGCCGGCGTGTCCGCCCCGAAGATTCCGGCGAGCTCGCCCAGCGAGATCTCCGTCAGCGGCGACGCCGCCGGCACGAGCACGATTGTCGTGAAATAGCCGAGCGGCACGCCGCGATGCGGCGGCGCCGGCGGCATCTCCTCCGGTCGCAGCACGAGCAGCGCGAGATCCGCCGCCCCGGCCTCGAACCGCGCCCGGCCGCCGTGGCTGCCTTCGAGCGCGAGCGTGAGGTCGACTTCGCAGCGTTGCGCGTGGGCCCGCAGCGCCGCGGCGAAATCGGGCCCGAGCAGGTCGCAGCCGACGACGCGGATCTCCGCCGCGGCGGCGGAAACGGATCCGGCCAGCGCGAGCGCGAACAGGCTGCCGGTTCCCGCGCGCACGCGACCTCCCCTAGCCTTTGCGCCCGGAACCGGGCTCGCGCAGCACGAGCTTCTCCGGCTCCGCGCCGCCCGCGCGGGCGGGCTGGTCGGCCGCGCGGGGCTTGTCCGCGTCGGACGAATAATACGCGTAGTTGTGCGTGTAGTAACCGTAGTCGCCGCCGGCGTGCGACGGGATCTGGTTGAGGATCACGCCGAGCAGCGGCGTCTTCAGGCCGGCCACGATCTGCTGCGCGCGCAGGACCATGCTCTGGGGATTGCGCCGGTATTGGATGAGCAGCACGGCGCCGTCGACCGCGCCGAGCAGCACGCTGGCGTCGCTCACGCCGATGACCGGCGGCGAATCGAACAGGATCCTGTCGTAATGCTCCCGCCAGGCCGCGATCGCCTCGCGCAGGCGCGGCAGGTGCACGAGCCCGAGCGTGAAACGCGGCACACCGCCGCTCGGGACGAAGTCGAGATTCGGCGCGAGACCGCGCTGCACGACGGCGTCGGGCGGCTGGCGGTTCAGCAGCAGTTCGCTCAACCCCGGCTCGCGCGGCCGCCCGGCGAGCCGGTGCTGCGTCGGGCGCCGCAGGTCGGAGTCGACGAGCAGGACTCGTTCGCCGGCGGCCGCCATCAGCTGCGCGAGCCGGTGCAGGGTCGTGGATTTGCCCTCGCCCGGGCCCGCGGAAAAGATCGCGACGCACGCCGGCGCGCCGGGCTTCAGCGCCAGGTTCAGGTTGGTGTGCAGCACGCGATACGGCTCCAGCTCCGCCGGATCGTCCCCGACCGCGCCGCCGGGATGCAGCGGGATCACGCCGAGCACCGGCAGCTTCAACCGGCCCTCGACGTCGGCCACGCTGCGGAAACTCGTGTCGAAATACTCGAGCAGCACGGCGGTGCCGACGCCGAGCAGCCCGCCGAGGAGCACGGCGAACACGACGTTCAGCGTCCAGTCCGGACGGCTCGGCCGGGTGGCGGGCTCGGCCGTATTCAGAATCTCGATCGTGCGCTTCGGCACCTGGAAATCGATCTCGCGCTGCCGCAGCGTGAGCTTGAGCGTGGTGAAGAGCCGCGTCTCGTCCTCCAGCTTCTGCGCCGCCTCCTCGAACGGCCGCATGCGGTCGCGGGCCGAGAGGATCTGGTCGACCTTGGCCTGCCCGAGCTGGCTCCGGAGCTCGGCCACGCGCGCCTCGGCCTCCTGGTAGGAAATCTCCAGCGCGCTCTCGTAGCCCCGGAGCTGGGCGTCGAGCTGCTCCTTGATCTTGGCGCGGTTGTCGACGGCGGAGACGAGCTCCGGGTGCGCCTCACCGAGCCGGGCCGCGAGCTTCGTCACGGTCTGGTCGGCGACGAGATAGGCCTGCAGGAGATTCTGGATGTTCGCGTCCTGGATCAGCTCGGAGTTGACGAGGCTCACGCGCTGCTCGAACGGGATGCCCTTGAACCGCTCCCAGCGCGTCTTGCGGCCGATGGCGTCGACGCTGAGCGCGATGAGCGAGTTCTGCATCTGGCGCAGCGTCTCGATCTCCATGTCGCTGTAGCGCGCGTTGAGGTCGACGCCGGAGATGTTCAGATCCTTGCGGAGCTTCTCGACGAGGTCGCGCTGGGCGCCGACCACGGCCTCCTGGGACTCGAGCTCCTTGCGCAGATGCGCGAGCCCTTCGCGCTGCTCGGACGTGGCGAGGGCGATGCGGTCCTCGGAATAGACGCGCGCGATCTCGTTGGCGATGGCCGCGGCGAGCGCGGCGTCCTGCGCGTAGACGTTGATCTCGATCAGGGAGGAGCTGCGCGGCGATTCCAGCCGCAGCATCGTCGTCGTGAGATAACGATAGGTGACCGCGGACGGCAGGGCCGCGGGCGCGTCGAGCAGCGGGGCGAGCTTCGCATTGAGGCCGAGGTTCGCGATGACCGGATAGAGGATTTTCTCCGACTGCATGATCCGGAACTGGTCCTGCAGGAAATACGGATCGTAGGCGCTGGCGCTCTGCGCCTGGAAAAGCTTCACCTCGCCCTCGGGTTTCTCCACGCGGATCTTCGTCGTGGCGAGATACCAGCGCGGCAGGAAGGCGGTGACCGCGAGCGCCGTCACGACCACGAGCGCCAGCACGAGGGCGATGAGCGCGCGACGCTGCCGGAGGAGGTGCAGGAAACCGGCGAGCGACGCGCTGTCCTTGCTGGCGGAAGGGGCGGACATGAATCGGCCCGAAGCGAACGATCCCGCCCCGGCGCCCGCAAGCTCATACTGCCCGCGGCCGCCGGAGCCGGACGCGGGCGAAACCGCGCTAGAACGAATACGCCACGTTCACCCCGTAGCGGTTCCGGTCCTGGGTGCGGCCCGGATCGTCGGAGTCGACGTGGTCGTAATCCCAGGTCGCGGACGCGGCCCAGTGCAGCGTCGGCGACCACGTGAGCGCGAGGCCGGCCCGCGTCGTCGTCTCGTCGACGTCCGCGATGCCGCGGCGCCCCTGAAGCTGCGACGGCTCGTAATCGACCGAGGCGGAGGCCGCGATCAACGCGCTGAGCGCGTGCCGCACGTTGAGGAAAAGCCGGTTCACCTTCGTGTCGTTGTAGAGGAAAACGTTGGACGTCTCCTCGTAGGTGTAGGCGTAGCCGAAGGCGGCGTAGGAGCCGCGGGCGTAGTCGTATTTCGCGGACAGTTCGGCGTAGGGCGTGCCCGCCGAACGCTCGGCCGAGCGGTGGCGCCAGGAGTTGCCGACGCGGCCGCTGAGCGAGAGCTTTCGCGCGACCGCGTAGTCGAGGCCGACGAGCGCGAAGTCGGTGCGCTTGTTCTTCGCCTCGCCCGCCTTCCGGTAATAGATGTCTTCGTGCCGGTATTCGGCGACGGCCTTCGTCCCGGGCAGCACATCGTAGCTGCCGGAGAGGCCGTAGAGATTCTCGAGACGGTCGAGGCTGCGGGCGAGCGCGTCGTTGTCGTAGCGGAAGAGCACGCTGCGGACCTTCGCCGTGGCGCCGAATTTCGGCAGCGGCGCGGTCGTGAAACGGCCGTCGAGTTCGTTGCGCTGGTAGGACTGGTCGGTGTTGACCGGCACGCCGGCGAGCAGCGACTCGGGATTCTTCGCGAACTGGTAGTCCTCGCTCACATCGAGGCTCGTCGCCGCGGAAAACGCGTGGGCGAGCCGCGCCGCGAGGCCGTGGCTGACGAGGGTCTTGTCGCCGGGCCGGTCGACGAAGTGGTCGACGGTGAGCCCATACGAAAATTCGGCGAAGGTCCGGTCGTCGAGCGAGCCGCTGAACGCCACCTTCGGCGCCGCTTCGTAGACGAGGCTGTCGATCGCGCCCGCGGCGCTGCCGAAGATGTTGCTGTCGTGCGTGACGCCGGCCCGCAGCGTGGCCGTCCACGCCTTGTTCTGCTCCTGCTCCGGCAGCGGCGCATACACCGCCCGCAGGGGCGCGGCCGCGATCAGGCCACCAACGAAAAGCACTCGCGCGAGGTTCATCGACAGTCGAAGGGACAGGCGGACGCTAGGCGTGCGATGTTCGCCGAAGCAACGAGATTTACCTCGCCGGCGGCAGCGCGGGGTCGAGCAGCACATAGAGATTCTCGTCGAGCTTCAGCGGCGAGCGCAGGGGAAATTCGGGCGGAAACGTCCCGGTGAGCAGCCCGGCGTAGACGCCGCCCCACTCGCCGAAACGGCTCCGCACGCGCTCGAGCGAACCGGGCGCGGGCGTGCGTCCGCCGAGATCGGTGAAGAACGGCCGGTCGAGCGTGCGCGGCGTCAGCAGCAGCGCGCCAATCGGCTGCTCGAGCGCGATCGCGTAAAAATCCCGCAGCTTCAGCGGCTGGGCCCACACCCGCTGCCGGCCATACCACGCCATGCCGGCGGGCACGTCGGCCATCGCGCCGAAGCGGCCGGTCGCGTCGCGGTGGGCGAGTTCCCGATGCAGCCCGAGGAAGAGTCCCGGCGCGTAGGGCGGATATTGGAAATGCAGCCGACGCGGCTCGAGCGCGTCGTGCAGCAGGGGCAGCGCCTGCAGGAGCAGCAGGACCGTCGCGCAGGCGCGCGGCCACGCGCCGAGCACGGCGTGGCTGCCGAGCAGCACGAAGAAAAACCCCGCGCCGAAAACGACGATCACCGGCGCCAGCCAGACCGCCGCCAGCCGCTCGGTCTCGCCCGAGTTCAACGCCGCCTGTGCGACCAGCAGCACGACCAGCGCCGCGGCAAGCGTCCACCGGAGCCGGTTCACCGGAGCCGCGCGATACGTGTAGAGCCAGCCCGCCACGAAGAACGCCGTCAGCCACATGCCGCCGCCGGACCACAGCCGCGATTTCAGGTTTTCCTGCAGGCCGGTGAGCGTCTTGTTGCCGAGCTTGTCGAGACTCAGCGCGGGCAGTTCCGCCGAGAGCATCAGGTGCTGCGCGGCGGGCTCGGCCGTGGGATCGCCGGCGCGCAGCGCCACGTTCTGCACGGCGAGCGCGACGGGGCTCCCGGTCAGCGCGAGGTTGCGCGCGATCCACGGCCCCGCGACCAGCGCGAAGCCGAGCGCGACCAGTCCGAGCGCCGGCCAGCGCCCGCGGCCCGGGAAACGCAGCCAGACGTAGCCGAGGGCGACGGCCACGAGCGTCCCCGCCGAGTATTCCGCGAGAAACAGCAGCCCGCAGACGGCGCCCAAGGCCGCGAGCCAGCCCGCCGCGCCGCGCGCCTCCGCCGCCGCATCGGCGCGGTGCCAGACGTGAAACGCCGCGAGCGCCAGCACCATCAGCAGCGGCGTGCCGTTGACGGCGACGGTCTGCTGCCAGAGCCCGACGGAGACGAGCACGGCGAGCGCCGCGACCCAGCCGGTGCGCGCGTCGAACAGCCGCCGGCCCAAGCCATACGTGAGCCAGGCCGCGAGCCAGAACAGGACGAGATTCAACCCGAGCAGGAAATAATCGGCCGCGAAACCGTTGGGCGCCGCCGGCGCGCGCGCGAACAGCGCCTCCCGCCACGACGCCGGCAGCACCGCGAGCCCGCCGGCGATCGTCAGCGAATACAGCGGCGCCTGATACAGCTCCGGATAGGGCCGCGCCGGATCGAAGGGCACGCCGCGCCCGGCGAGAAACGCCACCGCCTGCGGGGTGTTGACCAGCGTCGTGAAACCGTCGCCCGCGGCGATCTGCCGGCCCGTGTCGGCCTGCGCGAGCGTCGCCTCGGACGTCGCGCCGCGAAACTGGCTCCACGAGACGAGGAGCGAAAGCACGAGCACGCCGAGCAGCGCCGCGGCGAGCCGCACGCGCCGCGCGCCGGCGCCGACCTCGAGCCAGTGCAGCCATTCCTGGACGTTGCGGGGACGGGGCATGGGAAACGCTAACGCCGGCGGGCGCGTCAGCGGACGGACCGCGCCGCGCGCCGCCTCAATCCGTGACGTCGAGTTCGGGCCATTGGGCGAGCTTGCGGTGGAGCGTGCGGCGGCTGATGCCCATGAGCTCGGCGGCCTTGGTCCGGTTGCCGCGGACCTTGATCAGGGCCTCGCGCAGGAGTCGCTTCTCGTTTTCCTCCACCGAAAAAGAGCCGCCCGGCGCGGCGCCGGCGCCCGCGCCGCCGGCTCCGCCGGTCCCGCCGCCGGCCGGCGCGGGCGCGGTCGTGCCGCGGTATTTCTCCTCGAGATCGTATTCGCTGAGCGCGCCGCCGCGGCGGAGCACGACGGCGTTCTCGCAGAAATTCCGGAGTTCGCGGACGTTACCGGGCCACGGATACGCCTGCAGCGTGCGGAGCGCGCCGGGCTCGACGGTGAGCGGCGGCACGCCGTTTTCGTCGGAGAAGACCTTGATGTAGTGCGCGAGCAGCAGCGGAATGTCCTCCGCCCGCTCGCGCAGCGGCGGCATGGCGATGCGGACGACGTTGAGCCGGAAGAACAGGTCCTCGCGGAACTTCCCGGCGCGCACCGCCTGCTCGAGATTGCGGTTCGTCGCGGCCACGAGGCGCACGTCGAGATCGAGCGGCTTCGAGCCGCCGACGCGCTCGATCGATTTCGTCTCGAGGAAACGCAGCAGCTTCACCTGCGTGGACGGCGAGATTTCGCCGATCTCGTCGAGGAACAGCGTGCCGCCGTCGGCCGACTCGAAGCGCCCGATGCGGCGCTCGTTGGCGCCGGTGAAGGCGCCGCGCTCGTGGCCGAAGAGTTCGCTTTCCAGCAGGCTTTCGGAAAGCGCCGCGCAGTGCACGGCGATGAACGGCGCGCGCGAGCGCGGGCTCGACTGGTGGATCGCCTGGGCGATCAATTCCTTGCCGGTGCCCGACTCGCCTTCGATCAGGATCGTGGCGCGCGACGGCGCGACGAGTTTCACCCGGTCGATCACATCCTGCAGCTTCGGCGAGGTGCCGATGATGCCGGTGAAGGAGAACTTTTCGTCCAGCCGCTCGTGCAGCTGCTTGACCTCGACCTCAAGCGTCTTGGTTTTCAACGCCCGCTGGATCAGCACCTCGAGCCGCTCGATGTTGACGGGCTTCGTGAGGAAATCGACCGCGCCGCGCTTCATCGCCTCGACGGCGGTCTCGATGTTGCCGTAGGCCGTCATCAGGAGGACGGCGGGGCGGCCGGGCAGCGCCAAGGCCTTGTCGATGATCTTCAGGCCGGATTTCCCCGGCATGCGCAGATCGGTGACGATCACGTCGAACGGCTGCGCGTCCATGAGATTGAAGGCCTCGTCGGCGTTGGCCGCGACGGAGACGTCGTAACTGTCCGCCAACGCCTGCTGCAGACCCTCGCGGGTGTGCTTCTCGTCATCGACGATCAAAACGCTCGGCACCATGGGGTAATTGACACGGCCCGCGGCGCGGGGGTCAAGCCCCGCGGCGGGACGGTCCGGCAGCGGACGGGCGCGGCGGACGCCGTTATTTCTTCGCTTCGGCCGCCTGCGCCGCCGCGGCTTCGTTCAGCCGCTGGGCCGCGAGCGCGAGCCGGCTGAGTTCGAGACTGGGCGGAGGCGACGAATCGATGAGTTGGAGGAATTTCTCGCGCCGCTCCACCAGGATCGCCCGCGCCTGCTCGCGCTGCGCATCGGTGAGCTTCACGTCGTTGGCCAGCCACTCGAGGCGGAGCGGGATGACCACGACGGCGAGGAGTTTGTAGAGCGGCTTCTGCTTCAGCTCGTTGATCTCCTCGGCGGAGAGCGGAAGCGGATTCTGGTTGATGGCCTCGTCGCGGGCCCGGCGCTCGGCGCGGTGCGCGAGGACGCGGCCATACATCACTTTCTGCTCGGGCGTGAGGATGCCGAGGAGGTTGCGATCAAGCTCCTCGTCCAAGGCCTGCACCTGGGCGCGGAAGTGCTCGATCTGCGGGCGCAGTTGCTCGACCTGGGTCGCAAGACCGGACGCATCGGGCGGCGGCAGCGCAAGTGCGGATGCCGCCGGTTTCTTGCCCGCAAGCTCGCCGAGCAGCGGCGGCGGCGCGGGGATCTTGCAGGAATGCCGCTCCGTCCAGAGACCGGCGGCGAAGCCGATCCCGAGCATCACGATGGTCAGCAGGGCGATGAAGACGCGCTGTCTCATTGCATCTGCCTCAGGTCCTGCACCTCGACGCTGAGCGCCTGCCATTGGGCGAGATGGCGCTCGGTGACCGTGGCGGTATACTTCTCGTGGACAACGAAACCAATCGTCAGACAGACGGCCGCGGTGGCCGCGCTCAACAGACACTGGCTGGCAAAGGTCGGCGCGACGACGCGGGCGGCGCGCACGGTGCGCTCGGCGAAACCCGGCCGCAGCAGGACCGCCGCGTCGTCGTAGAGGCTGTGCCAGGCGTAGGATTCAGGTTTCATGGGAGGGTTGATAAAATTGACGTAGCTTTTCGCGGGCCCGATGCAACCGGGCTTTGACGGCCATGACACTCGTGCCGGTGGCTTCGGCCATCTCGACCTGGCTGCGGCCTTCCTGCGCGAGGGCGAGGAGTGCGCGATCCTTCGGCGGCAGTTGCTGGAGCGCATGGCGCAGCGCGTCGAGTTCCTCGCTGTCCACCGCGCCCGCCGGCTCGGGGATGTTTTCGTGCTCCGCGGCGAAGGGGGTGAAGATCCGCCGCAGCTTCTGCCGGCGCAGGTGGTCGATGCAGGTGTTGCGCGCGAGCCGGAAGAGCCAGGCCTCGAACTGCGCCGCGTCGTGCAGCCGGCCCAGCGCCCGGATCATCTTGATGAACACCATCTGGGCGAGATCCTCGACCGCATCGCTGCGCCCGGTGATCGCATAGACGAAACCCGCCACGCGGCGCTGATAGGAGGTGATCAGCGTCCGCTGCGCCGCCTCGTCGCCCTGTTGGGCGCGGCGCACGAGATCGCCCAGATCGGGCGGAGAGACGGGTGGAGGGCGGGTGCATTCGGGCGCCCCGCCTGACGAGGTGTTGGCTGAAAGGTTGCGAATATATCCTTTCTCCCGAGCCGCGCGGCCGGCTGCAACCTTTCTTGTTCAACGTCGTCTCCACGCGCTGCATGCATCGTTCTTCCCTTGCTCCCTGGCTCTCTCCCCTGCTCCTGCTGCTCGGCCTCGCCGGCGTTTCCGGCTGCGGCGGGCCCGGCCGGGGCGGTCCGCCCGACGCCCAGATGGCCGCACTCCGGCCCAGGCTCGCGTTGCGGGGCAACACGACCTTTTTCGACAACCGCGTCGCGGTCGAGATCACCGTGAGCAACGGACGCGCGTTCGCTCCGGGCGGCAAGCCGGCGGGTGAGGCCGGCGAAAGCCGCCCGAGCGGCGGCGGTATGGGCGGTCCTCCTCCCGGAGGTGGCGGTGGGATGGGCGGACCGCCGCCCGGCGGCATGGGCGGCGGCATGGGCGGTGGTGGCGGCGAGGATGTCGGCGGCCGGATGGTCACGCCCGCGTCGCGTCCGCCGGCCACGCTGCGGGTCAGCCTGCGCAATCTTTCCGCGGAGCCGCTGGACGTGAAGATCCGCGACGTGAACTCGGCGCTGGGCAACTTCGCCGTGCGTCCCGAGCACGTGTTGCTGGCCCCCGATCAGTCGACCGAACTCGATCCGATGGTTTCCCGGCTGGTCGATGTCGGCGACGATCTCCCCGTCACGGTCACACTGCGCATCGGCACGCAGACCGAGACGCAGGAGGTGCGGCTCCACACGGTCGAGACGGCGCGCCAGGACAAGTGACGGGCCGCCGGCGACGCGTCGGGATGAGCCCCGCGTCGCCGCCGCCCGGACTGGCGACAGTGAGAGCCTGCCCGGACGTCAGGTCATCCCGCTTCACCCGCGCGGCGGGATCCGGTCGCCGCCCGGCGCGCGGCTATGACGCGCTTTCGCCCTGCTGCAGCATCCGGACGCGCCGGTCGCGCCGCGGCAGCTGCAAGGTCACGAGGGTTCCGACGCCCTCCTTGCTCTCGATGCCGATCTGCCCGCCGTGCTCGCGCATGATGCGCTGCACGATCATCAGCCCGAGCCCGTGGCCGCCGGCCTTCGTCGTGTGATAGGGCTGGAACAGCCGCACCAGGTCCTCCTGCTTGATGCCGGCGCCGCTGTCGCCGAGCAGCAGATACACGAAGTCGTCGTCCGCGCGCGACCACACGCGCAGCCGGCCGCCCGGCTTCATCGCCTCGACGGCGTTCTTGATGAGGTTGAAGAAAACCTGCTTGAGCTGGTTGCGGTCGGCCATCACCGGCGGCAGCTCGGCGGACAACTCCGCCTCGACCGCGATGCCGCGATCCTCGAGCTCGTCCTGCTGGAAACGCAGCACCTCGGCGAGCACGTCGGCGAGATTCGTCTCCACGAGATCCGGCGGCTGCGGCCGGATCGCCTCGAGGAAATGGCTGATGATGCCGTCGAGCCGCCGCACCTCGTCCTGGCAGATGCGGATCGATTCCCCGAGCGCCGCCGCGTCGCGGTCGGCGGAGGCCTTCAGTTTCTTCAGCCGGCGCTCGATGAGCTGCAGGTGGATCGTGAGCGAGTTCAGCGGATTGCCGAGTTCGTGCGCGACGCCCGCGGCCAGCAGCAGGACCGACGACGTGCGCTCGCTCTCGATCCGCTCCTCGGTCGTGAGTTTCTCGCGCGTGATGTCGGAGAGGATGACGGCGAAGCGCCGCGGCGCTCCCTTCCCCGCGCCGGTGAACGGCACCATGTAGAGCCGCACCGTCCGCGGCTCCGGATACGTGAGCTCGAACTCCCGCGCCACCACCGGCATCGCCGCCAGGCCGTCGGCGCTCAACGCCGCCTCGAGCGACATCCGCAGCCCGGGCACGAGCCGCCAGAGCGTCTGGCCGGCGAGATCCTCCTCGCCGAGGCCGATGAGCTGCTGGGCGGAGGCGTTGGCATACTCGATCCGGCCCTCGGCGCCGATGACGAGCACGCCGTCGTGCAGGATGTTGAAGATGTCCTCGAACAGGCCGCGTTCGCGCGCGAGGCGCTGGACGAGGTTGGCGAGGTTGACGGAGTCGAGCGCGTCGAGCCGCCCGAGGACGCGGTCGAGCGAGGAGTGTTTCTTGCCGGCCATCGCGCGAGGTTGTGGCGGACGCCCGCGGCGATTGCAAGGGGCGCGACGCGGCGCCGGTCGTGACGTTTCCCGCTCCGCCGCGGCGGGATCCGGCCGGCGCGGGGCCGGCGCGGCTCAAACCGCCGGCCGCGGCGGCGTCTCCGGAAAACAGATCCGGCCCACCGCCTCGTCGAAGTCGGCGGCGCCGCGGATGATCTCGATCTCGAGTCGCAGATAATACAGCGGCAGCGGACAGACGAAACCCTCCGGGATGCGCACGGCGTCCTTCTCCGTCGTGACGAGGCACTCCGCGCCCTCCTGCCGCGCGAGCGCGAACAGCGCGGCGAAATCCTCGTCGGCGTAGCGGTAGTGGTCGAGGAAGCGTTCGCGGGCGACGATCCGGGAGCCGAGATCGCGGAGGAATTTCTCGAAACTCTCCGGCGTGGCGATGCCGCTGAACGCCAGCACGCGCCGGCCCTTGAGCCAGGTGAGCGGCTCGCGCGCGTCGGGCGCGTCCGGCGCGACACCGAAGCGCTGCAGATGCTTCGGCCGGTGCGCGCACTCGATGATGTCGACCTCGGGATTGTGCTCCTTGATCAGCGCCTCGAGCTCGGGATCGCGTTCGCCGTTGGACTTCGTGAGGAAGACGTAGCTCGCGCGCTTCAGGTGCTTGATCGGCTCGCGCAGGATGCCGCGCGGCAGCAGGTGGCCGTTGCCGAAGGGATTGGTCTTGTCGACGAGGAGCAGGTTGAGCCGGCCCTTGAGCGGCAGGTATTGGAAGCCGTCGTCGAGCACGAGCGTGTCGCAGCCGAAGCGCTTGATCGCGTAGGCGCCGGCCTTCACGCGGTTCTTGTCCACGAGCACGATCACGCCGGGGAGGTTGCGCGCGAGCATGAACGGCTCGTCGCCCGACTGCTCGCTGTCGAGGAGCACGCGCTCGCCGTCGCTCACGATGCGCGGCGGCGGCTCGGCGGTGTAGGTGATCGCGCGCCACCATTTCTTCCAGAACGGCGCGGACTTGCTCTTGTAGCCGCGGCTCAGGATCGCGACCTTGCGGCCGCGGTCGCGCAGCGCCCGCGCGAATTTCTCGACCACTGGCGTCTTGCCCGTGCCGCCGACGGTGAGGTTGCCGACGACGACCACGAGGCAGCCGAGCGGCTGGTCGTGCAGGATGCGCCGCTGGTAGAGCCAGAGCCGCGCCTGCGCGATGCAACTGAACAGCCACGAAAGGGTTTGGAGAAACGCCCCGTAGATCGCCGCCCCCGTGTCCGCCCGCCGGCCCAGGATCACGTCGACCGTGTAGAGCTCGATCGCGTTGAGTTGTTTCTTCAGCCAGGATTGCGACATCGGGAGTGCCACGAATGAAGGTTGACCCGGCGCGGGGCGTAAACTGTTTTCCGTGTGCCTACCGGCACTCCTCATGAGCTACAAACTCTTCATCCCCGGTCCCATCGCCGTCTCGGAGAAAACCCTCCGCGCCATGTCGCAGCCCATGATCGGGCATCGCAGCACGGATTTCGTCGCGCTCTACCAGTCCCTGCAGCCCGAGCTGCAGGCGCTCATGTTTACGAAGGACCCGGTCTATCTCTCCACCAGCAGCGCCTGGGGCGTCATGGAAGGCGCGCTCCGCAATGTCGTGCAGAAGAAGGTGCTCAACTGCATGAACGGCGCGTTCTCGGACAAGTGGTATGATGTCGCCCTCCGCGACGAGAAGCAGGCCACCGCGCTCAAGTTCGAGTGGGGCCAGCCCGTCGATCCCGCGGCCGTCCGCGCCGAGCTCGCGAAGGGCGGCTACGACGCCATCACGATCATCCACAACGAGACCTCCTGCGGCTGCATGACCGATCTCGCCGCCGTCATGGCGGTCGTGCGCGAATTTCCCGACGTCATCTCGATCGTCGACACCGTGAGCTCGTTCAGCGCGCTGCCGATCAGGAAGGACGAACTCGGCATCGACGTGCTCGTCACCGGTTCGCAGAAGGCGCTCGCGATGCCGCCCGGCCTCTCGCTCCTCTCCGTCTCGAAGCGCGCCCTCGAGCGCGCCGCGAAGACGCCCGGCCGCGGCTACTATTTCGACTTCGTGGAATTCCAGAAGAACCACGAGGCCGGCATGACGCCGAGCACGCCCGTCATCTCGCTCATCTACGCGCTCAAGTCGAAGCTCGAGGACATCAAGGCCGAGGGCGTGGAAAACCGCTACGCGCGCCACGCCCGCCTGAACCGGACCGTCCGCGACCACCTGTTCGCGAAGGGCTTCAAGCTCTTCCCGAAGGAGGGCTACGGCTCCGTCACGCTCAACTGCTTCGCCAACAACCTCGGCTACGATCTCGCCGTGCTGAACAAGATCCTGAAGTCGAAGCACGGCCTCGTGATCGACGGCGGCTACGGCAAGCTCAAGGGCAAGACCTTCCGCATCTCCAACATGGGCGACGAGACCGACGAGACGATCGCCGCGATGCTGAAGGCCTTCGACGCCGCGCTCGCCGAGACGCCGAAGGTCGCGAGCTGAGGCGCACGCGCCCCGGCTTCGTTTCGATTCCACCGCGCAGCGTGCGACAACGCTGCGCGGTTTCCTTTTTCCAGCCGGCGGCGGGCCCCGCCCCGCGCATCCGCACCGGCATTACAGACGGGATTTCAGGCCGAGCCGCTCCGCGACGCGGTTGAATCCGCCGCGCCGCGCGAGGTCGCACCCCAGCGCATAGGGCAATCCGCGCAACGCGTCGTGCCCCAGGCCAAGCGCGACCATCGCCCGGGCGCTCCACGACCGCCGCTCCAGCCACGGATAAGTCCCACCCACCTCGGCCCGCAAGCTGCGGGCGTGCGCCACATAGGCGGAAACCTCCACGTCGAGAATGTTGAACAACCAGAAGCCGAGGTCAGGCTTGGAGCAAAAAGGAATCCGCCACGGTTTGCGGTCCATGGCATGGATCAAGAGCGCCTTGCGCCGGCCCAGCCGGGCCAGACGTTCGCGAAACCCGAAGCAGTGCGTCGTGCCGTTGTGGACGATATCCCGCCCGGATTTCAAGAGCTGCAGCCGCAGGCCGGCCGTCTCCGCCGTCCCGAGCAACGCATTGAACGCATCCTGGTCCCCGACCATGTGAAACGGGCGGTCGAAGATCGGACGGCACTGCCACCCGCGGTAATCGGGCCGCGTGAGCAGAGCCTGCCATCGCCGCAGGAAGTCGCGATGCCGGGCGGTCACGCGGATCACGCAGGTGTTGACCGTGCAGCCGATTTCGCGGCCGGGCAGCAGCCCCCACGCCCGCGTCCGCCAGAGCGTGCCCTGCCGGGAGGCCACGAGGACTTCCTGCGCCGCGCCCAGCACGTCGTCCTCCAGAGTCGACAGCCAGGCGCGGAGGTCGCCGCTGACGATCAGATCGCCGTCGAGCCACACCGCTTCGTCCACGCCGGTCTCGAGCGCCGCCAGCAACACCGCCGCCTTGCAATTCCATCCCTGCTCCTCCGGCCAGGTCTCCCGCCGCAGTTGCACGGTGGGAAACCGCTCCAGCCAGTGCTCGATCTCCGGACTCGGATCCGAAAGAAAAAGCAGCACCGCCGCGCCGGGGCACCGACGTTGCAGCGACGCGAGGGCGAAGCGGATGGCGGCTTCACCTTCGCGGCGATTTTCGGCGAGACAAAAGAGAGGGTGTTTGGCGGCGCGCACGCATCGATCGAAACGCAGAAAACGCGTCGCGAAGGAAACGAGGTATGCCGTCAAAACCCGATTCCCGCGCAAGAAAATTTCCGGCCGGTCCGGTGCGCAAAGCCATCTCCGCCAAAACGCTGCTTGAAACCCGTGAATCCGCCGCGTAACCGCTCGCCCGTGAAAATCCCTGTCGTCTCCGCCGCCTCGCACCGCGCGTCCCGGCCCGGCCGCGCAGGCCGGGACGACGCGGTTTTCCGCAACCGCACCCGTTCGCGCGTCTCATGATTTCGCCCAAACTCCTCCGCTTCGCCGCCGTCGTGTTCGTGCTCGGCGTCGTCGCGGCGCACTGGCGGCCGGACACGGGGTTCACGTCACTGATCCGTTTCGGCCACGAATTCGACGGCCGCCGGCTGCCGCAGATCGAGACGCGCCCGCTCGCCGTCGTGCCCGGCGCCGGCTACGACGGACAATATTACGCGCAGCTCGCCGTGCAGCCCGACGTCACCGATCCGGACCTGCAACGCGCGCTCGACGTCACCGCCTATCGCGCGCGCCGCATCCTGCTGCCGCTCGTCGCGCACGCCGCCGGCTTCGGCCGGGCCCGCGCGACACTGGAGATCTACGCGCTGCTCAACACCGTGTGCTGGCTCGCGCTCGCCTGGTGCTGGTGGCGCTGGCTGCCCGATCACGGCGCGCGCGGCACGGCCGCGTGGCTGGCCTCGCTGCTCAGTCTCGGCGCGCTCGACAGTGTGCGCTTCTCGCTGAGCGATCTGCCGATGATGCTGGCGCTCGCGCTCGGCGTGCGCGCGCTGGAGCGCGGACGCGGAAAACTCGCGGCCGCGGCGTTTCTCGCGGCCGGCTTCGTGCGCGAGACCGCGGTGCTCGCGCTGCAGCCGTTCGGCGCGGGCGGCACGCCGCGCGAGCGCCGCGCCGCCTGGCTGCGCGCCGCGCTCTGCACCGCGCCCGTCGCGCTGTGGTGCGCGTTTCTCGCGTGGCGCGTCCCGGGCCCGTCGCTCGGCGTGGGCGGGAACTTCGACTGGCCCGGCGTGGCCTTCGCGCGCCAGCTGCTCCGGTGCGGAAGCGAGCTCGGTCACGGGAATTTCGATTCGCGTTATCTCTTCGGCCTGATCGGTGCCGTGGGCATGGCGTATCAATCGGTTTATCTGCTGCGCCGCTGGCGCGCGCCCGATCCGTGGCTGCGGCTGGGCGTGCCGTTCGCGGTGCTGTTCTGGTTTCTCGGCGATTACGTGTGGCTCGGATACTGGGCGGTGGCGCGCGCCACGCTGCCCATGCTCTTCGTCTTCAACCGCGCGATTCTCGCCGAGCGCCGCATCTCCGTGCACCTCGTCGCGGGCAATCTTTTCGTGCTGCACAGCGTGTATCGCTTCCTGCCGTTTTGAGGCGCGGCCCGGCGACGAAACCGTGACGTTTCCGAAAACATCTTCTTGAAATCGGCGCGGGCGCCGCGTAACCGCTCCCGTCCTCATGAAGTCACTTGTCATCGCCGAGAAGCCGTCCGTGGCGGCCGATCTGGCCCGAGCGCTCGGCAAAGTTCCCAAGAAGGGCGACCACTACGAGGACGACGCCCACGTCATCTCGTATGCGCTCGGCCACCTCGTGGAACTCGAGATGCCCGAGGACATCGACAAGAAGAAATACGGCTTCTGGCGGCTCGAGACGCTCCCGATCATCCCGGAGAAATTCGGCCTCAAGCCGATCGAGGACTCGAAGGAGCGCTTCGCCGCGCTGAAAAAACTTCTCGCCCGCAAGGACATCGACCAGGTCGTCAACGCCTGCGACGCCGGCCGCGAGGGCGAGCTGATCTTCGCCTACCTGTATCAGCTCACCAAGTGCAGGCTGCCGGTGAAGCGCGCGTGGATGCAGACGATGACCACCGGCGGCATCCAGGAGGCGTTTCAAAACCTGCGCGACGGCGAGAAGCTGCGCGGCCTCGAGGACGCCGCCCGCTGCCGCAGCGAGAGCGACTGGCTCATCGGCATCAACGGCACGCGCGCGCTGACCAAGCGCATGTTCGGCTCCCGCGCCGGCAACGTCGCCTCCGTCGGCCGCGTGCAGACGCCCACGCTCGCCATCGTCTTCGCCCGCGAGCTCGAGATCCGCAACTTCGTGCCGCGCGACTACTGGCGCGTCACCGCCACGTTCGAGGTCGCGAAGGGCCGCTACGAGGGCGTGTATCAGCGTGCCAACTTCAAGAAGGCGGAAAACGACGAGCACGACCGCATCGACCGCATCTGGGAGAAGGCCCTCGCCGAGGCCGTCGTCGCCGCCTGCGCGGGCCGGCCGCCCGCGGGTGTCACCGAGGAGAAGAAGGCCAGCACGTCCGCCGCGCCGCGCCTCTACGACCTCACCACGCTGCAGCGCGAGGCCAACAACCGCTTCGGCCTGCCCGCCCGCCGCACGCTCCAGATCGCGCAGGCCCTCTACGAGCGACACAAGATGATCACCTATCCCCGCACCGACTCGCGCGCGCTGCCGGAGGATTACATCCCGACGGTGCGCGAGACGCTGAAGAATCTCGACGGCGGCCTCGGCGCGCACGCGCGCACCGTGCTCGAGCAGGGCTGGGTCCGGCCGAACAAGCGCATCTTCAACAACGCCCAGATCTCGGATCACTTCGCCATCATCCCGACCGCGCACGAGGCCAAGCATCTCGACGAGATGGAGGCCAAGGTCTTCGACATGATCGCGCGGCGCTTCGTCGCGGCGTTCTTCCCCGCGGCGGAATTCGACATCACCACGCGCATCAGCACCGTCGCGCCCGGCCACGAGTTCAAGACCGAGGGCAAAGTCCTCACCTCGCCCGGCTGGCTCGCCGTCTACGGCAAGACCACGATCGACGACGACTCGCCCGACTCGAAGGCCCTCCCCGCTCTCACCGACGCCGACGGCCGGCCGGCGCAGGCGACGACCCTCGACCCCGTCCTCCACACCGAGACGACCAAGCCGCCGCCCCGCTACACCGAGGCCACGCTGCTCTCCGCGATGGAAGGCGCCGGCAAGCTCGTCGACGACGACGAACTCGCCGAGGCCATGAAGGAGCGCGGGCTCGGCACGCCGGCCACGCGCGCCGACACGATCGACGGCCTCATCAACCAGAAGTATATGGAGCGCGGGCAGCGCGAGCTGATCCCGACCGCGAAGGCCGAGCAGTTGCTCCAGTTTCTCTCCGCCGTGAAGGCCGAGGCGCTCACCAGCCCGGCGATGACCGGCGAGTGGGAGTTCAAGCTCCGCCAGATGGAGCACAACAAGTTCGCCCGCGACCAGTTCATGGCCGAGGTCGTCGAGCAGACCAAGGGCATCGTCGAGCGCGTGAAGGGCTTCGAGGAGGACGACTCCACGGCCCGCGAGACCGACATCCCTTCGCCCACCGACGGCAAGCCGCTCCGGGAAACGCTCCGCGGCTACAAGTCGCAGGATGGCGAGTTCATGGTCTACAAGGTCATCGGCGGTCGGAAAATGGAGGAGCCCGAGATCCGCGAACTCGTCACGACCGGCAAGGTCGGCCCGCTCGACGGCTTCATCTCCGCCAAGACCCGCGCCCGTTTCTCCGCCCTGCTCCGCCTCGTGAAGGACGAGGAGAAGAACAAGTGGAAGGCCGAATACGACTTCGGCGACAAGGTCGACCTCGGCACCGTGGAGCCGTTCTGGACCGACCCGAAAACCGGCGGCCAGCTCTGCGAAGTCGGCTCGAGCTACGTGCTCCGCGAGCGCGACGGCGAGGGCTGGAAGCAGGCCTTCCGCGTCGGCCGGCTCATGTGCCAGAAGGCCATCGAGCGCGAGCAGGCCGTCAAGCTGGTCGCCGAGGGAAAGACGGATCTGATCAAGGGCTTCATCTCGAAGAAAGGCCGCCCCTTCGACGCGTTTCTCAAGCGCGAGAAGGAGCGCATCGCCTGGGAGTTCCCGCCCCGCGCGCCGAAGCTCGACAAGGACGGCAATCCCATCGCCCGCAAGACCAAGGCCCCGCCCGATCTCTCGAAGGCCAAGGTCATCGGCCAGAGCAAGACCTTCGGCGGCGAGATCCTCGAGGCCGGCGACTCGTATTACGTCCGCCGTCCCGATCAGGACAACCGGATCGTCTTCACGATGAAGCGGCACATCTGCGCCAAGGAAATCCCGCCCGGCGAGCTGCACAACCTGCTCGAGAACGGGCGCACGAATCTCATCGAAGGGTTCATGTCGAAGCGGATGACGCCGTTCAGCGCGTTCCTCGTGCTCGCGAAAAACCGCGCGAAGGCCGACTTCGAGTTCCCCCCGCGTTAAGCGCGTCCGGCCCGCTCCGGCGGCGGGCCGGCCTTTGCTTAACACTTTCGTCCCGTTTCGATTACCGCGCAATCGAGTAACTTCCACGCATCGTCTGCGTCTAGGTTCCCGTGAATTCCGCCAAGAATTACCTCCTCGTTCTGCTGTTTCTCACCACGGCCGGCAGCAGCTACCTCGCCTGGCGGCAGTATCAGGAGCTGATCGGACTGCGCGCGTCCGCCCTCGATCGCGAGGAACGCGCCGCGCTCCAGAAACGGATTTGGGCCGCGGAAAGCCGCTCTGCCGCGCTGGAGAAGAAACTGGCGGCGCCGACACCCGCCGGAGACGACGCCGGCGAGACCGATCCCGCACCGCCGCCCGCCAGCGCTTCGCGGCGCGCCCGCGGCGGCGGTTTCCTCGCGATGATGGAGAATCCCGAGATGCAGAAATTGATGCACGTCCAGCAGAAGGCATCGCTCGACGGACGCTACGCGGCGCTGTTCAAAAGCCTCAATCTCACGCCGGAACAGCTCGAGAAGTTCAAGAATCTCCTCGTCGAGCGGCAGACGGCGATGATGGATGTCTTCGCCGCCGCCCGCGAGCAGGGCATCAATCCGCGCACCGACCCGGAGGCATTCCAGAAGCTCATCGCCGACGCGCAGGCGGAGATCGATGCGAGCATCGAGGCGGCCCTCGGCGAGGTGGGCTACTCTCAATATAAAAGCTACGAGCAGGCGATGCCGCAGCGCAACACCGTCAGCCAGCTCAGCCAGCGCCTGAGCTACTCCGCGACGCCGCTCTCCGATTCCCAGTCCGAACAGCTCGTGACCCTCCTCGCCACCACCGGCACGACCGGCGGCGGCCAGCGCGGCCCGCTGGCCGGAGGCTTCGGCGGCCCCGGCTCGGGACCGACCACGCTGATCACCGACGCGACCATCGCGCAGGCCCAGGGCGTCCTCGCCGGCGCCCAGCTCGAAGCCCTCAAGCAGCTCCAGCAGGAGCAGCAGGCGCAGGTGCAGCTGCAGCAGGAGATGCGGCGGCAGTTCCAGAACGGCGGCACGCCGCCTCCGCCGCCCGCGATCCCCGGTGGCGGTTGACCGGAGTGTTCCGCGGAGGCATCGTGGCCCCTCGTGATTTCGCTGCGCGTTTCTTGTCCCCGACATGACACGTGACGCGCAGAGAATTCACTTGTCGCTCCCCCGGCCCGCTGCCTTCGTTTAAACGCCAGTCCAAATCAGCACCCTTATGATCGTAACCACTGCGCAACTCTTCAAGCACGCCTACGGCAAATACGCCGTCGGCGCCTACAACATCAACAACGCCGAGCAGACGATGGGCCTCTTCAAGGGCGCCCTCGATTCCCAGGCTCCGTTCATCATCCAGATCTCGAAAGGTGCGCGGTCCTACACGAACAAGCTGATGCTCGAGTCGATCATCCGCGCCGCGGACCAGATCTTCCCCGAGGCCATCTTCGCCGTCCACCTCGACCACGGCGATGAGGAGACCTGCTACGACTGCATCAACTCCGGCTTCTACAGCTCCGTGATGATCGATGCGTCGCACGATCCGTTCGACAAGAACGTCGCCATCACCAAGCGCGTCGTCGACGCGGCCCACAAGAAGGGCATCTCCGTCGAGGCCGAACTCGGCATGCTCGGCGGCGTCGAGGAGGACATCAAGGTCGAGGACGGCCACGCCACCCTCACGAACCCGGCCGAGGCCCAGGAGTTCGTGAAGCAGACCGGCTGCGATTCCCTCGCCTGCGCCATCGGCACCTCGCACGGCGCCTTCAAGTTCAAGGGCAAGCAGTCCCTCCATTTCGACGTCCTCCAGAAGATCAAGGACCGCATGCCCGGCTTCCCGCTCGTCATGCACGGCTCGTCCTCCGTCCCGCAGGACGAGGTCGCCCGCATCAACGCCGCCGGCGGCAAGATCGCCGGCTCCATGGGCGTCGACGTCAACGAATACCTCCCGGCCGCCAAGCTCGGCGTGACCAAGATCAACATCGACACCGACGGCCGCCTCGTCTGGACCCGCGTGCACCGCGAGTTCTTCCGCGACAAGCCCTCCGAGTTCGACTTCCGCCCGCCGGGCAAGATCTTCATCGTCGAATACGCGAAGTTCATCGCTTCGCGCAACGTGCTCCTCGGCAGCGCCGGCCAGCTGGCCGACCTCCGCAAGAGCCTCGGCAAGTAAGCCGCCGGTCTTCCCGGATGCCTTTCGAGCCGGCGTGTGTTTTCGCGCGCCGGCTTTTTTGTTTTCCACCGGTCCCCGCTTCGCCCGGCGACGCCTGCGACACTCCGCGTTTCCCGTCTGATTCCCTTCGCGATCCGCGCCTCCGCGAAGCCTCCCTTCCTCTCCCCCGCTCATGACTGCGACTGACTCCAAACTCCGGCTTCGCGAGAAGCTCTCCTACGGCTTCGGCGATCTCGCCTCGGTTCTCTACTGGCAGACGTTCATGGTGTATCTGACGTATTTCTACACCGACGTTTTCGGCATCGCCGCGCTCGCCGCCGGCACGATGCTCGGTCTGAGCCGCAGCCTGGATGCGTTCTTCGATCCGGTGATGGGCATGGTCGCCGACCGCACCCAGACCCGCTGGGGCAAGTTCCGCCCCTATCTCCTCTGGCTGTGCGTCCCCTTTGCCATCGTCGGCGTGCTCACCTTCACCGTGCCGGACTTCAGCGTGTCGGGGAAACTGATCTGGGCCTGGATCACCTACAACGCCCTGATGCTGCTCTACACGGCGATCAACATCCCCTACACCGCGATGCTCGGCGTCATCACGCCGAATCCCAACGAGCGCACCACGCTCTCGTCGGTGAAGTTCGTCTTCGCCTTCGCCGCCGGCATGATCGTCTCCGCCACCATCCTGCCGATGTCGAAGATCTTCGGCGGCGGCAACGACGCGCGCGGCTGGCAGCTCACCTTCGTCGTCGTCGGCATCGCCGCGATCGCGTTCTTCCTCATCACGTTCTTCAACACCCGCGAGCGCGTCTCGCCGCCCAAGGCCCAGAAGACGTCCGTCCTGCGCGACCTCGGCGACCTCTTCACCAACGTCCCGTGGCTCGTCCTGCTCGCCACCACGATCACGTTCATCCTCTTCGTCGCCGTGCGCAGCAGCGTGACGGTCCACTATTTCAAATACTACGTCGGCACGCAGACGCTCACGCTGCCCGCGTGGATTCCCAAGTTCGGCGGCACGCAGGAATGGCATCTCGAGTCGCTCGTCTCGATCTTCAACACCAGCGGCCAGCTCTCCTCGCTCATCGGCGTGATCCTCGTGCCTTTCGTCGCGCGCTGGCTCGGCCGCAAGACGGCCTTCATCTCGATGTTCGTCATCGCGATCCTCGCGACCGCGTCGTTCTATTTCCTCAAGCCCGACCAGCTGGTGCTCATCTTCGGCCTCAACCTCGTCGGCTCGCTCACCGGCGGCCCGCTCAGCGCCCTGCTCTGGGCGATGTATGCCGACACCGCCGACTACGCGGAATGGAAACGCGGCCGCCGCGCCACCGGACTCGTGTTCTCCGCCTCCATCTTCTCGCAGAAACAGGGCTGGGCGATCGGCGCCTGGGTCGCGCTCGCGCTCATGTCCAGCGTCGGCTTCCACGCCAACGTCGAGCAGACGCCCGAATCCCTGCACGGTCTCGTGAAACTCATGAGCATCTTCCCCGCCGTGTGCGGCATCGTCTCGATCGTGATCGTGCTCTTCTACCCGCTCAACGAGGCCAAGGTCTCGCAGATCGAGTCCGACCTGAAGGCCCGCCGCATCGCCTCCGGCGACGCCGAGGCGGAGTCCGTCACGGCCTGATCGCCGCCTGCGCGGCTCCGGCCCGCGCGACGGCAAGGTCTCGCAACGAAAAACCGCGGTCGTGACGCCGCGGTTTTTCTTTTCGCAGGCACAGGCCGGAAGCACGCCTGCGCGCGGATCAGGTCACGGCAGCCACGGAAACTTCCGCGCCGCGGGTTTCCGTTTCTCCCGCTGGGCCGAGTGAAACTCCTTCGCCTCCTCGCTCATGTAGTAGAGCAGCGTCGCGTTGCCCGCGAGTTCCTGGATGCCGGCTTGGCCGTCGAGTTCGGCGTTGAAGCCGCTCTTCAGGAGCCGGATCGCCAGCGGGCTGTGCCCGAGGATCTCGCGCGCCCACTTCACGCCCTCCGCCTCGAGTTCGGCGACGGGCACGACGGTGTTCACGAGGCCCATCTCGAGCGCCTGCTTCGCGTCATACTGGCGGCAGAGATACCAGATCTCGCGCGCCTTCTTCTGGCCGACGATCCGCGCGAGATAGCTCGAGCCGAAGCCGCCGTCGAAGCTGCCCATCTTCGGGCCGACCTGGCCGAAGATGCCGTTGTCCGCCGCGATCGAAAGATCGCAGACGAGGTGCAGCACGTGGCCGCCGCCGATGGCGTAGCCGGCGACGAGCGCGATCACGACCTTCGGCATCGAGCGGATGAGTTTCTGGAGGTCGAGCACGTTGAGCCGCGGCACGCCGTCCTCGCCCACGTAGCCGGCATGGCCGCGCACGCTCTGGTCGCCGCCCGCGCAGAAGGCGTATTTGCCGTCCGTGTGCGGACCGGCGCCCGTCAGCAGCACGACGCCGATCGACGTGTCCTCGCGCGCGTCGGCAAACGCGTCATACAGCTCGAAGACCGTCTTCGGGCGAAAGGCGTTTCGCTTCTCCGGCCGGTTGATGGTGATCTTCGCGATGCCATCGGCCTTGTGATAGAGGATGTCGGTGTAGGTCTTGGCGACCTGCCAGGCGGGGATCATAGGCCGTCACGTTGGCCGGCCGCCGCCGGCTTGTAAATGGGCGATCGCCGGCATGGCGGTTGGAAACAGCCGGCGGGAAACGGTCCCGAAACTGCTTGGAGTGAGGCGGAAGCCGTCAAGACTGGCGGCGTCTCGATGAGCACTCCCCTCCCTTCCACGCCCAGCCGGGGCGCCAAATTCGCGCTCACCATCGGCGCGCTCGGCGTCGTCTTCGGCGACATCGGCACGAGTCCGCTCTACACCGTGAAGGAGTGCATCGCCCACCTCCCGGCGGTCGAGTGGTCCGACGGCGTGCTCGGGGTGCTGTCGCTCATCCTGTGGTCGCTGGTGCTCGTCGTCTGCGTGAAGTATCTCTTCCTCGTCACGCGGGCCGACAATCACGGCGAGGGCGGCATCTTCGCCCTGCTGGCGTTGATCCATTCCAAGCGCGACGGCTCCACCGACCGGCAGCGCATCGGGCCCGCCGTGGTGATGATCCTGATCGGCGCGGCGCTGCTCTACGGCGACGGCATCATCACGCCCGCGATCTCCGTCCTCGGCGCGGCCGAGGGCTTCACCGCGATCAGCCCGCGGTTCACGCCCACGATCGTCGCCTGGATGGCGTGCGGCATCCTCGCCGTGCTCTTCTGGGCCCAGCACAAGGGCACGAAGCGGATCGGCGGCATCTTCGGCCCCGTCATGCTGCTCTGGTTCATCTGCCTCGCCGCGGTGGGCGCCTGGCACATCGCCGAGGCGCCGCAGGTGTTGCGCGCCGTCAATCCGCTCTACGGCCTGCGGCTGCTCGTGCAGCACCCGGCCGAGGCGGCCGAGTTGCTCGGCGCGATCGTGCTCGCGATCACGGGCGCCGAGGCGCTCTACGCCGACATGGGACATTTCGGCCGCCGCTACATCTCGCTCGCGTGGTATGGCGCGGCGTTCGGCGGGCTGCTGCTCAACTACTTCGGCCAGGGCGCGTATCTCCTCGCCCATCCGCTGGCGCACGAGAATCCGTTCTTCGCGCTCGCGCCCGCCGGCCTGCCGCGCGCCCTGCTCACCGCGCTCTCGATCGCGGCCGCGATCATCGCCAGCCAGGCGCTCATCTCCGGCGCCTTCTCGCTCACGCGCCAGGCGATCCAGCTCGGCTATTTTCCCCGCCTGAAGATCAACTACACCAACGCCGAGCACTCGGGCCAGATCTACGTGCCGCTCGTGAACACCCTGCTCGCCATCGGCAGCATCCTGACGGTCGCCGGCTTCGGCTCCACCGACCGGCTCGCCTCCGCCTACGGCATCGCCGTCACCGGCACGATGGGGATCACGACGATCGCCTTCTACCTCGTCGCCCGCCGGCTCTGGCACTGGGCCTGGTGGTGGGCCGCGCCGCTCTGCGGATTCTTCCTGCTCGTCGACCTTGCCTTCTTCCTGGCCAACGCCCGCAAGCTCGGCGAGGGCGGCTGGTTTCCCCTCGCGATCGGCGCCGCCGTGCTCGCGGTCATGCACACGTGGAAGGAGGGCCGCAACGAGATCTTCACCCGCGTCTACGGCAACAACGTCACCGAATCCGAGCTCACGGCCATCGCGCGCAGCAAGCACGTCACCCGCGTGGGCGGCGCCGCCGTCTTCATGGTCGGTTCGCCCAAGGGCACGCCCATCGCCCTGCTCCACCACGTCAAGGCCAACCGCTGCCTGCACCAGACGGTCGTGCTGCTCACGATCCTGACGGAGGAAATCCCCACCGTGCCCGCGGCCGAGCAGCTCACGCTCGCCGAGGTCGGCGAGGGCATCTGGCGCGCCGTCGGCCGCTACGGCTACATGCAGTCGCCCAACGTCACCACGCTCATGGACGAGATCAAGGCCCGCGGCCTCGCGATCAATCCGCAGTCCGCCACGTATTTCTTCAATCGCGAGATGATCATCACCGGCGGCCGCGCGCGGATGTGGGAGTGGGAAAAGCACCTCTACGCCTTCCTCAGCCGCAACGCCCGGCCCGCGAAGGATTATTACCAGATCACGCCGTCCCAGATCATCGAGATCGGCCTGCCGCTGCAGCTGTGAACCCGCCGCGCGCGCCGCTCCTGCGCTCCTTCGTCCTCGCGGATTACGAACCGGCCCTCGCCCTCTGGCGGGCGAGCGAGGGCATCGGGCTCAACGAATCCGACACGCGCGAGGCCATCGCCGCCTTCCTCGACCGCAATCCCGGGCTCAGTCTCGTCGCCACGGATACGGACGGCGCGCTCGTCGGCGCCGTGCTCTGCGGCCACGACGGGCGCCGCGGTTATCTGCATCATCTCGCCGTCGCCGCGGCCCACCGCCGGCGCGGGATCGGCCGCGCGCTCGTCGACGAGGCGCTCGCGCGGCTGCGCGCCCGCGGACTCGCGAAGTGCAATCTCTTCCTTTACGCGCACCACGCCGCCGGCCGCGCCTTCTGGCTCCACGGCGGCTGGGCCGCGCGCGACGACCTCGTCCTCCTCCAGCGCCCGCTCCGCTGAACGCATCCGCAGGCCGCGTCCGGTCCGCCGGCCCCGCACAAGTCCCGTTTCGGGAAACGCTCTCCGCGTGCGACGCCCGCGCCGGCGGCTAGAGTCCCGCCGCCACCTGCGCGAAGAGCAGTTTCCGGCGCGCGGCATCCCGCTTCCGGTCCGTCCGCACCTCCAGCACGCGCACGCCGCGCTCCGGCAGCGTCGCGATCAGCGCCGTGAAATGCGCCCAGTCGCGCACGACGACATGTTCCGCGCCGTGCGCCGCGGCGAGCGCGGCGAAATCGACATCCTGCGGCGTGGCGAAATATTCCTCGAACGGCGGCTCGAATTGCGCCACCGGCAGGTGCTCGAAAATCCCGCCGCCGCGATTGTTGATCAGCACGATCGTCAGCGAGCCGCGCAGCTTCGTCCGCAGCAGAAATCCGTTCGTGTCGTGCAGCAGCGCGAGATCGCCGGTGAGCAGCACCGCCGGCCGGCCCGCCGCATGCGCCACGCCGAGCGCGGTCGACAGCGTGCCGTCGATGCCGTTGGCCCCGCGGTTGAAGGCCACGTCGAGCGCACGGCCCGTCGCGCCCCAGAAATACTCGAGATCGCGCACCGGCATGCTGTTCGCGACGAAGACGGGCGTGCGTTCCGGCAGTTCGCGCGCCAGCAGCCACGCCGCCTTCGCCTCGAACAGGCCCGTCTCCGTCGCCAGCGCGCCGTCGAGCGCCGCGCGCGCCGCCGTCTCCGCCGCCCGCCAGGCCTGTGCATACGATGCGTCGTCGATCCGCGCGCCTTGCACCGCGAGCGCCTCCACCGGCGCCGTGATCTGCCGGGTTTTGCCGTGCAGGGCGTCGCGGTTCTCCGCCACCGGGGCGACGAGCAGGATTTCCGCGCCGCTCGCCTCGAGCCAGCCGCGCAGCACCTTGCTCGTCGGCCAGCCACCGAGGCAGAGCACCGTCCGCGGCGTCAGTTCGCGCGCACGGTCCGCGTTGCGCAGGATCGTGTCATAGGTTGTGACGACCTCGCCGGCCGGCGCATGGGTCCGCAGCGGCGACAGCACGTCCGCCAGCACCGGCCAGCCGAGTTCCGCCGCCAGCCGCCGCACGTGGCCGGCATAGGCCGCGGCATTCGCCGGCGCCGCCGGCCCGGCAACGATCAGCCCGCGCGCCGTGGTCGCGCGCTGCCAGATCGCGCTCTGGCTGGCGATCGGCCGCGGCGCGTCGAGATGCGCGAAGAAATCGTCCCCGAGGCGTCCTTCGATCTCGCGCGTCGAGCCGTCGGCGACCGGCGGCAGCGGATCGCGAAAGGGCGCGTTGAGATGCACCGGGCCGGGCTGCGGCTGCTGCGAACGTTCGACGGCATGCGCGACGGTCTGCCGCAGATACGCCAGCAATTCCATGCGCGCCTCAGGCACGGCGAGTTCGTGGAAGAAGCCGACGTGCGCGCCGAAAAGTTTCTGCTGGTCGATCGTCTGGCCCGAGCCGCAGGCGCGCATCTCCGGCGGACGATCCGCCGTGACAACGAGCAGGGGCACGCCGCTTTCCTGCGCCTCGATCACCGCCGGGAAATAATTCGCACCGGCCGTGCCCGACGTGCACACGAGCACGACGGTGCGGTGCGTCCGCTTCGCCAGTCCGAGCGCGAAGAACGCCGCCGAGCGTTCGTCGAGCACCGGGATCGCCTCGAGGCCGGGATGCCGCGCCAGCGCGATCGTCAGCGGCGCCGAGCGCGAGCCGGGCGACACGACCGCATGCCGCACGCCGGCGCGCACCAGCGTTGCCACGAGCACGCTGCACCAGAGGGCGTTGACGTTGCGGAAATCGAGGGGGACGGCCGGCATGCCGCGCATCATTGCGAAACGGGTTCGGTCGGCAAGGTCGCGAGCACGTAGGCCACGAGCGAATCGATCTGGCCGTCGTCGAGCGGTCCGCCGTGTTTCCTTCCAAACGCCGGCATCAGCGTGCCGTCCCGGCCTTCCTCGATCCAGCGCCGCCAGTAGGCCGCGTCGCGCGCCACGGTCGGCTTCGCGAGGTCCGGCACCATCGTCGCGCGCCGGTCGTCCGTCGTGTGGCAGATTTCGCAGGCGGTGCCGTAGAGCGCGGCGCCGTGCCGGCCGACCGTCGGGGCGACGTGGCATGTCGCGCAATCGCCGCGCAGCACGGCCTGCCGGTCCGCCTGCGCCACCACGAGATTCATCTCGCGCCGCGCCGCGGGCGGCGGCGGGATGTCCACGCGCACGAGGAGCTGCTGCTCGCCGGCGCTCGTGCCGACGTAGATCGTCTTGTTCAGGCCGCCGCGCCGGCTCGTGAGATCGACGGTCACGTGCAGCGTGTCGCTCGCGCCCGGCGCGATCAGCCAGGGCGTGCGCGGCGCCGGCGCCGTGGTGCAATGGCACGAGGTCAGCACCCGCGTGATCTCGACCGGCTGGTCCGAGGTGTTTTTCACCACGAAATCGAGCTCCGCCGTCTGCTCGCCCGCCTGCGCCGCGTGATGCTTCTCCATCGCGTCCCAGACGAGTGGATGCGCGCGGGCGGCCGCGATGAAGACCGCGGCGAAACAGCCGAAAAAAAAGAGCCGGCGGAAAAGGAGGCGCATCGTCACAGCTGGAGTGCGTCCTGCATCGCGCGAAATTTCAACTCCGTCTCCGCCAGTTCGACGTCCGGCGAGGAGCCCGCGACGATCCCGGCGCCGGCGAACAGCTTCGCGGTCGCGCCGTCCACGAGCGCCGAGCGCAGGCCCACGAAAAACTCGCCGCCGCCGCGGGCGTTGAGCCAGCCGAGCGCGCCGGCATAGAGCCCGCGCGGAAAGCCTTCGAGCGCGCGGATGCGCGCCACCGCCGCCTCGCGCGGCGAACCGCCGACCGCCGGCGTGGGATGCAGGCGCGCGAGCACGTCGAGCGGCCGCACGGTCTCCGGCAGCCGGGCGCGGACGGGCGTGTGAAGGTGCTGCACGTTGGCCAGTTTTCGCAGCGACGGCTCGTCCGGAAATTCCAACGACAAGCCCAGCGGCGCGAGCCGGCGGCGGATCGAGTCGAGCACGAGACGCTGCTCGCGGCGGTCCTTCTCGCTCCGGAGCAGCGCGCCGCCGTGCATCGCGTCCTCGGCGGCCGAGCCTCCGCGCGGCGCCGAGCCGGCGAGCGCCTCGGTCTCGAGGAGGCCGCGGCTCACGCGCGCCAGCCGCTCCGGCGTCGCGCCGATGAAGCTCTGGCCGCGGCCGTTGGCCACGGAGAAGGCGTAGCAGTCGGGAAAGCGCTGGCGCAGGCCGTTCAGCATCTTCAGCGGATGCAGCGGCGCGGAGGCCGCGATCGTGCGCGTGCGGGCGAGGACGATCTTGTTGAACTCGCCCGCGGCGATGCGCCCGAGCGCGGCGGCGACCGCGGCCGGATAATCGCCGTCGTCGCGCACCGACCACGTCGCCGGCGGAGTCGGTCCGGCGGCGGCCGCGGGCGTGGACGCGTAGTCGAAGGCGCGGAATTTGCCGTGCGCGCGCCAGACTTTCTCGACGAGGATGTCGAGCGGCGCGTCGGGCGTGACGAGGAGGTTGGCGACCGCCGTCGTGACCGGGCCGGCCCGCGCCACCTGCCAGCGCGGCACGAAGACGCGCGCGGCCGGAAACGACTCGCCCGGCTCGACCTCGTCGTGAAACGCGAAACTCGCGAAGAAATGCGGTCCGCCGAAGGGCGCCTGCACGTCGCCGACGGCGATCGTGTGCGCCAGCGTGTCGTCGACGAACTGCTGCACCGCGGCGAAGCGGCCCGGGCCGTGCGCTTCCGTCTGCACCACCGCCTCGGCGCCCGCGATCGCGCTCTCGAGCGAGGGACGCTCGGCGTAGAAGTGCGGCTCGGCCGGCTCGAAGATCGATTCGAGGACGGCCAGCGGATCGAGCGCATCGACCGCGAGCGAGATGCTGACGAGTTTCGCCCGCCCGTCCCGCGCCGCCGCCGCGCGGCAGCCCGCGAGAAACTCGCGCAGCGCCGCCGGACTGGCGTTCGCGGCGGGATCGAGGGGCAGGATGGTCATGGCGGAGCAGCTTTAAGCAATAAGCGCTAAGCTTTAAGCTATGGCACCACGCCCGGACGCCGGTTCCGGCTTCGATTCTCCCGGACTCATTGCTTACCGCTTATCGCTTACGGCTTATTGCTTCGTCGGCGCCGCGGGCGCCGACGGGGCCGGCCGCGGGAAGAGCACCAGCGCGGGCGCGACTTTCGCGCCGGCGAGCTTCGCGCCCCAGTCGAGTTCGGCGCGCCAGAGCGGGCCCGGCGTGTAGCCGAGGACGGCGTTGATCTTCTCCGTGGTCGAGGGGACGACGTGCTGGATCAACGCGACCGCGAGCCGCAGCGCCTCCGCCATCGTGGCGAGCGCCGTGCGCAGCCGCGCCGCGTCCGCCGGATCGGCGGATTTGCCGAGTTTCCACGGCGCGCGTTTCTCGATGTAGGCGTTCGTCTCCGTGAGGAAGACCATCGCCCGCTCGAGCGCGGTGTGAAACTGGAAGCCCTCGCACAACGGGATGAATTCGTCGCGGGTCTTGTCCCAGAGCGCGCGCAGATTCTTCTCGAGGTCCTCCTCGAGGTCCGCCGCCGGCACGACGCCCGCGGCGAACCGCGTGGTCATGTTCAACGTGCGGTTGACGAGATTGCCGAGGTTGTTCGCGAGTTCGCTGTTGTAGCGGACGAGGAACTGCTCGCGCGTGAAGTCGCTGTCCTGGCCGACATTCATCTCGCGGATGAGGAAATAGCGGAACGCATCGGCGCCGAATTCGGTGACGAGGTCGAGCGGGTTGAGCGCGTTGCCCGTGCTCTTCGACATCTTCGCGCCGCGCTGCAGCCACCAGCCATGCGCGATGATGCCGCCGGGAAGCGGCAGACCGGCCGCGTGGAGCATGATCGGCCAGTAGACGGCATGCGGCGGCACGAGGATGTCCTTGCCGATCATGTGATACGTCGCGGGCCAGACGCCGGGCAGGTCGGCGACGGCGGAGTAATAATTCACCAGCGCGTCGAACCACACGTAGGTCACGTAGCCGTCGTCGAACGGCAGCGGGATGCCCCACTCCAGCCGCTCGCGCGGACGCGAGATGCAAAGATCGTTGAGCGGCTCCTTGAGGAACTCGAGCACCTGCGTCTGCCGGTAGCGCGGGAAGATGAAGTCCGGGTTCTTCGTCAGGAACTCGACCAGCCAGGCCTGATAGTGCGCGAGCTTGAAGAAGTAGTTCGACTCGGTGATCTCCGTCACCTCGCCGAAGATCTCCGGCCAGGTGCCGTCGGGGTTGCGGTCCTTGTTCTGGAGAAACTGCTCCTGGCGCGTGGAGTAGAATCCCTGGTATTCGGCCTTGTAGATTTCGCCCTGGTCGAAGAGCTGCTGGAGGATCCGGCGCACGACCTTCTTGTGCCGCTCCTCGGTGGTGCGGATGAAATCGTCATTCGAGATGGTCAGCTTCGGCAGCAGCGCGCGGAACTCCTGCGAAACCTCGTCGCAGAACTGCTGCGGCGGGATGCCGCGCTTGCGCGCGCTCGCCTGGACTTTCTGGCCGTGCTCGTCGACGCCGGTGAGGAAATGGACCTGGTCGCCCATCATGCGGCGAAAGCGTGCAATGACGTCCGTCAACACCTTCTCGTAGGCATGGCCGAGGTGTGGCGAACCGTTCACGTAATCGATCGCGGTGGTGATGTAGAACGACTTCATGGATGGAGTCGGACAACGAAAGCGAGCGGCCGGCAAATGTCGAAAGTTTTGACGCCGCCCGCCGCGGCCGGCATGCCTTGGCCCGCATTCGCATGAGCCTGCTGTCGCGCCTTCTCGGTCTGAGCCTGTTCGTCGTGCTGACGGCCCTGGTCGCCCTGCTCTGGCTCGCCGCGAACGCGGAGCCCGCACGCGCCGGCGCCGTGCCCGATCCTCGGCCGGCCGCCTCCGCCGCGACGCGTCACGCGCGGCTCGCCCGCCTGCCTCTGCGCGCCGCGCTGCCGCTGGCCGCGACGGGCGCCGTCCTCGCCGCCGCGCTGCTGGTCAGCCTCTCGCTGCGCCCCGCGCGCCCGGGGCATTCGGCGCCGCCGTTTGCCGCCGCCCGCGCGGAGATCGATCCGCTCGAGCAGCTCGCTCGCACCTCGCTCGCGCAGGGCGAGGCGCTCGCCCGCGAACGCGACGTCCGCGTCCGCGCCGAGGAAAATGCCCGGCTCAACGAGCGCCGTCTCAGCCAGTCGGTCGAGGAGCGGGTCCAGCTCGGCCGCGATCTGCACGACGGCATCATCCAATCCCTCTACGCCACCGGCCTGCTCGTGGAATCGACGCGCCGCCTCCTCAAACCCGATCCCGCCGCCGCCGACCGCCGGCTCGCCCGCGTCGTCGACCAGCTCAACGCCGCCATCCGCGAACTGCGCACCTGCATCGGCGGACTCGCGCCCGCGCACCTCCGGCGGGACACGTTCGTCCAAAGCGTGCGTGCGCTCTTCGACGAACTCGCGCCCGACCGCGATGCGACGATCGAGCTGAACATCGACGACACCGCCGCCGCCACGCTCACGAGCGGCCAGGAAACCGAACTCCTGCAGATCGCCCGCGAAGCGCTGAGCAACAGCCTGCGCCACGGCCGCGCGCGGCGCCTGACTGTCCGCCTGCATCCGGGCGACGGCGCCCTCGCGTTGCTCGTGCAGGACGACGGCCGCGGCTTCGATCCCGCCGCGACGCCGTCCGGCCACGGTCGCGCCAACATGCAGGCGCGCGCCGCGCGTCTCGGCGCCACACTCACCGTGCAGAGTCATCCCGGCGGCGGCACGCGCATCGTGCTCACGCTGCCCATCCCCGACGTCGCATGATTCCACCGCCCGTCCTCCGCCTGCTCCTCGTCGACGACAGCGAAGTCGTCCGCCTCGGCCTGCGCACGCTGCTCGAGGACGATCCCGCGCTCGAAATCGTGGGCGAGGCGGCGAGCGTCGCCGCCGCCCTCGAAGCCTGCGTCCGCGACCGGCCCGACGTGGCGCTGCTCGACATCCGCCTGCCCGACGGCACCGGCGTCGACGCCTGCCGCGGGATGCTGCAGCGCCGCCCGGCGCTGCGTATCCTGATGTTGACGTCGGTCGACAGCGGCCCGCTCGTCGCCGAGGCGATCCGCGCCGGCGCTCACGGATACCTGTTGAAGGAAGTCCATGCCGATGCGCTCGTGCAGGCGATCCGCGACGTCGCCGCCGGCAAGTCCGTGCTCGATCCCGCGATCACCGGCGGCGTGCTGCGCCAGTTGCAGGACGCCCCGCCGGCCGACGACGGACTCGCCACGCTTTCGCCGCAGGAGAGCCGGGTGCTCGCGTTGATCGCCGAAGGGCGGACGAACAAGGAGGCCGGCGCCGCGTTGAACCTCAGCGAGAAGACGGTGAAAAACTACCTGAACAACATCTTCGAAAAACTGCGCGTCTCGCGCCGCGCCCAGGCCGCCGCCATCTACGCGCGACATGCAGCGCGCCCATGACGCGGACGTCCGTCCGCCGGCCGGCGCTCCGGATTTGACGCGTCGGGACCCGCTCGCATTGTCCGCGCCATGAAAGTCCTTCGAGCCAAGAGCGCCGGGTTTTGCTGGGGAGTGGAGCGCGCCATCGACATCGCGCGCGACTACGCCCGGCAGGGCCATCATCCCGTCTACACCGACGGGCCGCTCATCCACAACCGGCAGATGATGGACCGGCTCTCCCAGGAAGGCATCCGCGAGGTCGGCGACTACCAGAGCAAGGCCGATCTGTCCGTCGCGCCCGCCGCGGGCGACAACCCCGTCATGGTCGTCCGCGCCCACGGCATCTCGCCCGAACGCCGCACCTATCTGAAGAACCTCGGCATGGAGTTCAAGGACGCCACCTGCCCCGACGTCGGCATCATCGCGGGAAAGATTCGGCTCTATGCCAAGAAGGGCTACTCCACCATCATCTTCGGCGACAAGAACCACCCCGAGGCCATCGGCCTCATGGGCTACACCGAGGGCCGCGGCCACTGCATCACCACCAAGGCCGACATCGACGCGCTGCCGCCGCTCGAACGCGTGAGCATGGTGTCGCAGTCGACGATGTTCATGCACGAGTTTGCCGAACTCTCCGCCTACGCGCGGACGAAGTTCGCCGAGGTGCTCGTCTTCGACACGATCTGCCAGGCGACGAAAGACCGGCAAAACGACGTCGTCGCGCTCGCCCAGCAGGGCGCCCAGGCCATCGTCGTCATCGGCGGACACCACTCCGCGAACACAGTGAAACTCGCCTCGCTCGCCCGTCTCCAAAACCTCCCGACCTATCACATCGAAACCGCCGCGGAACTCGTGGCGGAGGAGATGGCCCGCTACCAGGTCGTCGGCGTCACGGCCGGCGCCTCGACGCCGGAGTTCCTGATCGGCGAAGTCTGCGCGCAACTCGAGGCGCTCTGAGCTCGCGGCTCAGCGCGGCCGGGCGCGCACCCACGCGGCGAGCTTCCGCCACGCGCGGGCGCGGTGGCTGATGACGTTCTTCACCGGCTCGCCCAGCTCCGCGTAGCTCTCGGTGTATCCGTCCGGCACGAACAGCGGATCGTAGCCGAATCCCTGTCCGCCGCGCGGCTCGGGCAGCAGCCGGCCGCGGCAGCGCCCCTCGAAGACCTGCTCCTCGCCGGCCGGGCCGAGCACGAGCAGCACGCAGAGGAAATGCGCGCCGCGGCGCTCCTCCGGCACGCCGCGCATCGCGGCCGCGAGCTTGGCGAGATTGGCCGCGGCATCGTGCTGCGGACCGGCGTAATAGGCCGACTCGACGCCCGGGCCGCCGTCGAGCGCGTCGACGCAGACGCCGCTGTCGTCCGCCAGCACCCACGCGCCCGCAGGCAGCGCGGCCTGCAGGGCGCGGGCCTTTTTCCGCGCGTTGCCAACGAATGTCCCCGTGTCCTCCGCGACCTCGGGCATGCCGCCGACGGCGCGGGCGGAGACGATCTCGAGCGGCAGTCCGGCAGCGGCGGCGAGCGCCTGCAGTTCCTGCGCCTTGTGCGCGTTACCCGAGGCTAAATGTAGTCTCATCGACGAATAATTTCTCCGGATACGCCACGCGGCCGCGCGTCAGCACGTCCTCGCCGTGGGTCTCGTTGTGCACGTCGCCGAGGCGCACGGCGTTGGCGAGCTTCTCCGTGCGGAGGCCGGTGAGCATGGACTTCGCCCGCTCGTCGGCGAGCAGCAGCGGCGCGCGATAGACGAAGAGGTAGTCGAGCTGGCGGTCCTGCAGGAGCTCGCTCACGAGCTGGGCGCCGCCCTCGAAATAGACGCCCGCGATGCCCTCCGCGGCGCAGCGCTTGCGGAACTCGCCCAGGGCCACGCGCTGCGTCGGCGATTCCATCACCCAGACCTGCACGCCCATCTCGCGCAGCTTGCGCACATAGCCGAGCCCGCCGTGCGGCGTCGTCACGACGACGGTGCGGTCGTGGAATTCGTCGGTGTAGAGCGCCGGCGGATGCCGGTCCACCACGGTGCGGAGCAGGCCGTCGAAGACGAAGCGGACCGGGCACCACTCCTCCGCGCCGGCGAGGCGCGCGGTGAGCCGCGGATTGTCCTTGGCCACGGTGCCGGCGCCGACGGCGATGGCGGGAAACAGCCGCCGCCAGCGGTGCACGTCCGCGCGCGCCGGTTCGCCGGTGATCCATTTCGAATCGCCGGTGCGGCAGGCCATCCGGCCGTCGAGCGTGACGGCGATCTTGGCCGCGATCAGCGGCGAGCGCCGCATGATCCAGTGGTTGAAGATCAGGTTGAGATCGCAGCACTCCCGCTCGAGCACGCCCGAGATCACCTCGACGCCGGCGGCGCGCAGGATCTCGAGCCCGCGGCCGGCATGCTCCGGATTCGGATCCGTGGCGCCGACGACCACGCGCTTGAGCCCGGACGCGACGATCGCATCGGTGCACGCGCCGGTGCGTCCGTGTGTGGAGCACGGCTCGAGCGTGACGTAAAGCGTGGCGCCGGGCCGGGGCGGCTGGCCGCGCGCGAGCAGCGCGAGCCGTTCGGCGTGGGGACCGCCGTCCACGGCGTGAAACCCTTCGGCGACGATCCGGCCCTCCTCGACGATGACCGATCCGACCATCGGATTCGGATGCGTTTGCCCCCAGGCCTGTCGCGCGAGCTCCAGCGCGCGACGCATAAAGATTTCGTGTTCAGGCACTGACATACGGATTGGTCGCCTTCTCGGCGCCCACCGTCGTATCACTTCCGTGTCCGGGGTAAACCACCGTTTCGTCCGGCAGCGTGTAGATCTGCCCGCGGATCGAGCGCTCCAGCGTCTCGAAACTTCCACCCGGCAGATCGGTGCGGCCCACGCTGCTCGCGAAGAGCGCGTCGCCGACGAACGCCGCGCCGGCCGCGGCGAAATAAAAGAGCACGTTGCCCGGGCAATGTCCCGGCACGTGCCGCACCTCGGCCGTCGTGCCGAGCGCCTCGAGCCGGTCGTCCTGTCGCACCCAGCGGTCCACGTGGATCGGCTCGAGCTTCAGGTCGAGCCCCATGAAACGCTTCATCACCTCCGGGGTTTCGATCAGCACGCGGTCGGCCTCGTGCGCGCTCACGCGCGCGGAGGTCGCGCGCACGACCTCGGCACCGCCCTGCGTGTGATCCCAGTGGCCGTGCGTGATCCACAGCTCCGTGAGTCGGCATTTCTCCTCGCGCAGGATCGGCTCGACTTTCGCCCACACGGCGCCCGGCGCATCGATCAACACGGCCTCGCCGCGCTCCGGCGCGGTGAGGAGGTAGGCGTTGGTCTGGATCGGACCGGAAGGAAGGACGTGCAGCCGCATCCGTTCATCCTAGCGCTTCCGCCCGTCGCGCAATCGCAATCTCACCGCGCGCCCGCCGGCGCCACCGCGCCCGCTTCGGTCCGATCGAGGAAGTTCAACCCCGCCGCTTCCGCGCTGCGCCGCAGCCGCGCGCGATGATTTTCCTGTCCCGCATCGCGGACCTGATCCTCGCTTTCCAACCAGACGACCGCCGCGGGCTGATGCCGCCGCCGCTCGAAGGAGATCTCCAGCCAGTCCACCATGTCCGCGGGCAGGCCCGCGCCGAGCGCGGGTGCCACGATGAAAAGATCGGCGCCTTCCGCGTCGATCCACGCCCGCTCCCGCCAGGCGCGCCGGCCGAGTTCGCTGAACCGCCACGGCAGCGGCTGCACCGCCGGGCCGCCGGCCTCCGGACCGAGCACGCGCACCAGCAACCGCAGCGCACGCCGGTAGGACGGCAGGTCGTCGTGGACGATGACGACGCGCAGTGCCGCTTCCGGCGGCCGGCCCGGCACGTGGCCGGCCAGTTCGTGGGAGTTCGGTTGAATCATGCGGCCAGTCTAGCCGATCCGGCGGAGCGCGACCATCGGAGGCGGCGCGGTTTCCGGCTAGGGCCTGTTAACACTATTGCCAAGCTTGGCCCAAAGTGCAGACAGGAGAGATGGAACTGACCGAGGAGCATTTGCGAAGAATCGAGGAGAGTCTGCCGGTGGAACGGGGAAAC